>ERZ773074.50-NODE-50-length-62028-cov-21.608087_pt1 | contig 62028 bp, 36 predicted proteins | sample MGYA00580615_ERZ773074 | MGnify/ENA primary metagenome ERZ773074 (study PRJEB29015, sample SAMEA2738126) | human oral metagenome | biome: human oral; feature: human-associated habitat; material: saliva | place: China | collected 2160 ...
TGAGCCAACTAAGATAAGGTATTGTCTTCTTAATTTTCTTAGCACCATTAGAGACGTCGATAGTACCAATCAGATTGGCAATAACGTTGACATCAATCTTTGATGAAGTAGTCTGAACACCGTTACCAGAGAGCTTTGCAGTCTCTTTATCAAAGTTCAAATCATAGACAGAGGCACCATTAATCGTAATAGGTTCGTACAAACGGATTCCCCTATCAGTAAAGGTATAAGCAGACTCAGCAATAGGAGTATTGCCATCATAGATAGTTAACTGACGATTATCCCTATCAGTAATAACGAGCGTGTAAGCCTTTCCACCAATATTGAGATTGAAATCAGAGAAGACAAAGAGGTTGGTGAGGTCGGTCACCTTCTCTATATAGTCAGTTGCAGGCTCGGAGAGCTTACGAAGATACATAGTATTCAACGAACGTTTGCCATGGACCTTGATGTAGTCAGCACCAATTTCATCAATAACAAACTCGAAGTCGCCTTCCATACCACGATACTCACCCTTCTTTGGAGTAGCATACTTATGAAGGAAAGCATTGTAAGTATCGAACGACAAAACAGGTCCGTCGTCCTCTTTCATCTTATACAATGACTTCACTTCGCCATCATCAGGGTTTTTCTCATAGCGTACGATGGCATCATCATGAGTGAACTTAATAGTATAAGCCACGCCACCGTACCTCTGATTACTCTGTGGGTAATAGTCTAATACCCAGCCATACTGCGATGCAGTCAATGTATCCTGAGCCTTCTGCAGGAACTCTCCCATGCGCTCAGAATAAGGCTTATCAAAGACATTATCCTCCTCCGTCTGACATGACTGAAGGAAGAATGCTGGCAAAGCAAGTAGGAGATATATAAATAATTTAGTTGCTTTCATTATTGTAATCCTTTCTTGTTAGTTAAGACTTGTAAGATTATAACTGCCACTAACAACGTTGTTCTCACGTCTGATGACAGCATCACGCACCTTGTCAAGGTCGACATTAAAGGTCTCCTTATAGTAACGTTTGCAAATCTCAAGCTTCTTCTCAAGTGCTTCTACGCCTGGTTGAGGAGCAGGTTTTCCAGTTTCCTTATCTTTGATAGGGTCTCCATTCGCATCAACAAGAGTAGCCTTCTTAATAATAGCATTCCACTGCGCAGGCGTTGAGATAATGTAAGTACTTACCATCTCGGCAAAGTCCTCACGCTCTTCCTTCTGTGAGTATGCTGAGACGAAACCACGCTTCTCAAAGCCTTCTCCATACGTTTCAGAACTCCATGAGTCATTTACATAACCATTTGGAGTCACCTTACCGAAGTCACGTGGGTAGTCCTTGGTCTGGTTAACGATATGAACAAACTCGTGGTGAATGGTCTTAAGGAAATATTCATCAAGTAGAGGACGATTGGTCTTATACTTATCAATATAGTTAACACCCAAGAGACGTATCTTCTTTCCACCCTCAGCAGTACCGAGTTTCTGGCTACCACTATTCTCGTATTCGAACTCACCTAAGAAGCTAAAGAGCTTTGGGAAGTAACGACGTGTGAAATCAATGCCTGCAGCTTCGGTATAAGCTTCCACACAGGTGTACTTAATGATATGTGCTAACTCGACTGACTGAGCCGAATCAGCAGGTACGTCATAGTAAGACATGTCTGACTCATTGTCCTCATAACGCCACTGAATCTGAATGTTATAAGGTACTACGAAATTCTTATACAGCCACTTGTCAAAGGCTGTGTCTGCTGTCTTGGAAGACTTGATAACGCTCTCACTTGACAAAGCATCATCTGAACAAGCAGTGAAACCAGCTGCTACTGCTGCCAAGAGCGATAAAGCTAATATGTTATTCTTCATTTCTTAATCCTTTAATTAGCTATTAAAAAGTATGTGCACCAGCCTGAGCAGGATACTGATTGACAACTGAGAAACCTGGTCCGCTGTAGGCAGAAGGGTTGATGAGTGTAGCATTTGGCACAGCTGTCTTGGTAGGGTTACCTTCAACACCAGCCTCACGAATACTCTGTGGGATCTGAACTGTCTGCCGTGGGTCGTCCTTCTCCAACCAATCAAGGTTCTTAGAAGGTTTACCATTAGCACCGATGAGTCGACGTGGAATCACGATGTTGTAACGTCTAATATCCATCCAACGCAATCCCTGATGTACTGTCTCGATACGACGGAAGTTCAACAAGCACTGTAAGAGTGACTCCTGTACTGACCCTTCAGCATCAATAGCGAAGCGAGGACTGATGTGCTTCTTGAAACTTGGCACCATCTTATCGGCATCAGCGTATGCGTATGGCACTGAATTAAAGTAAGTTTGCACACTTGAAGGCGTCAGCGTCACGCTGGTATTGAAGTAGTTATGCATCCAAGTGTTCATATCTGCACAGGCTGCATCGTTCTGTCCAAGCATGATTTCAGCCTCAGCACGATTGAGCAAAGCCTCATCCATAGTGAAATCAACATTCAATGTGCGGAGAAAACCCGTACCAGTTGTCGTATTGATAATCTGTATCTCACGTGGAAGTTTCATCAACAAAGCAAAGTTAGCTTCACCTTGATTAGCAGTAAATGGCTTCCAGATGGTGTTTGCAGCTGAACCCCAAATATTATTACTCATAAACAACTCGGTATCTGCCAAGTAGTTAGTGAGTGTATAACGCTTATTTGACACCCATGGAGCAAGTGCCATACCAGCACTGCTGACACTGGTCTGAACAAGGAGGTTACAGCCTGCAGAAGCACTACAATAAGCCTCAGCAATCTTCACTGCCTGGTCTGAATTGCTCAAAGGCATAGCCTGCAATGTTTTATAGTCACGCAGATAAGCAGCAGGATTACTACCCAACAATTTGTCAGCATATTCCTTTGCTTTCTCCCACTTCTCATAATAAAGGTAGAAGCGAGTAGCAAAGGCGTAGGCAGCCTGCTTATTGAAGTGATACTTTGGCACCTCGTATGTATCGTTAATCAATGGTATACCCGCCTCGATATCAGCAGCAATTTTTGCATAGAAATCAGCTACCGTACCACGATTGCTCTGCTCTGCTGCAGCGGTGAAGTCAGCTATTCCAGTAGCATAATAGAGTCCCGGATCAGTCTGACTGGTCTTACCATTATAAGGACGGCAGAACTCATTGGAAAGAATAAAGTGGTTATAAGCACGGAGCAGCAGCGCCTCACCCTTTGAGTTGCTGAGTTGCTCATTCTTTGCACCACCTTGTTCCTCAATAGCAGCCAAAGCCTCATTAGCCTTGTAGACGCCATCATAATAAAACATCCACACCTGTTCAGGAGAGTCATTACCTCCCTCTGTCTGCTCTTGCCAGAAGAAGTACTGGTCATTACCACGGCTTCCAAGGCTATTATCACGTCCCATATAGTCCGTATTATCAGACATCCACTCGTTAAAGAGGGTCGGTGTACGGTCTGGATAGGCTGTTACGAGCAGTCCCGCAATCTTCTTTGGTGTATCCAAAGTAGTACGGTTATCTGGCAACGTATCCAATTGGTCAGAACAAGATGCAAGTATCGCCACAGATGCAAGCATCAAACTGCCCATATATATGATATTCTTAATTTTCATATTCGTTCTATATTAAGTTACTTCTGGTGCTGGTTCAGTTTCTTTCACATAGCCTGTCAGTTGTCATCTGACAATCCTCAGTCTTGTTAGGGTTTATCCTTATTATCATTAAAGATTGTGATAATCCCAACTGAACCGCCACCTAAGTTAAAATATTAAAGACCTAATCTCAATGTCAAGGTGAACTGCTTTGGAACTGGTGCAGCCACACCACCTGTATTGAAGAACTCTGGGTCCTGACCATTCAGCTTCTTGTCAGAATAGAACAGGAAGAGGTTCGTTGCCTGAAGCTTCAATCCTAAACTGCTAACACCAATAGTTCTAATCATTGCTGCAGGGAAAGTGTAACCCAATGAGATTTCCTTCATACGAATGAAGTCACCCTTTGCGATACGAACATCAGAATAGTTATAAGCATTGTAAGCAATATCCAACTGCGTGTTGTTACGGTTCTGACGACGTGAAGCAATCACTGGGATATTCGTAACAGCCTCATCACCACTGTATGCCCAGCGATTACGGAACTCCTTAGGTAGGGCGTCCATATCGTCATAGCGGTTATTGAATATATGGTTCAGTCGAACTTTATTACCAAAGCTATATGTTACGAACACATTGAGGTCCCAGTTCTTATAACGGAAGACGTTACCAAATGAGCCTGTTGTCGTTGGCTCAGCAGGACCTTCGTACTTCAAGTACTTAATCTTCTGCTGGTCGCGTTCTTGAAGGTTAAGGTCTGAGACCGTTCTTCTACCATTCTCGTTCATATATGTTGGTAGACCCTCACCATCAAGTCCTGCGAATGGGATACTAAAGATAGAGTTTGCAGGATAACCAACAAGACTATAACCTGTTCCCTGTACGAGGTCAACGACACGAGCATGGGTGAAGAGACTTGTAATCTCATTATGTGTCCATGAGAAAATGAAGTTTGTTTCCCAACTGAAGTCCTTTGTCTTGATGTTTTGTGTGTTCAATGAGAACTCCACACCATTTGATTTCATTGAAGCAACATTCGCAAGGTTGTAAGAACCCAACTGTGGATGGTTCACGTAACCGATAAGGTCACTATTGCGACGCCAGTAGAAGTCTGATGTAAGATTGATACGGTTATCAAGGAAACCAAAGTCGAAACCAAGGTTGAACTCACGTTTCTTCTCGTAAGTAAGGTTACTATTACCGAACTCCTCATCGTATCCTGTCTCTTGAATAGAGGTGAATGGACGCCAAGGCACTGTTGCTGTGAAGATTGGCAATGAGTTGGTTACAGGAGGACGGTCACCAGTAAGTGAGTAGCTGAGGCGCAATGTTGCATGTGTCAACGCCTGCTTGAACAGCTTACTGAACCAACCTTCCTCGTGTGCATTCCATGCACCAGAAACATTATAGGTTGGCAGCCAACGAGCTGAGGTAGCCTTACCCAGATAGTTCGTACCTTCATAACGGAAGGTACCCGTTACCTGATAGCGACCCTTATAAGAATAGGTACCCGTACCGAAGTAAGCAAGACTGCGGATGTGGGTATTTGACAAACCATAGTAGTTAGATCCCTGCTCTTGGAACATCTTGAAAGCACGATAGTTCAGCTTTGCAATCTCACCAGCATCGAACATCATACCCCACTCACGGTCGAAGGTTGCCTTACGGTCAACGCTGTTACTCTCCACACCTGCGTAGAGGTTTACGATATGAGTGTCGTTGAATACATCATTATAAGCGGCAGAGAGACGTGTGTCCCAGCCGAAGAAATTGTTACCAGTCCTATCGAGAATACCGCCTTCTTTGAGGATTGACTCTGGAAGAGCAAATGGGTTATCAGGATCAGTATAAAGGTATGGATTCGCGTCACGGATAGTTGTCGTACTCATAGCACGATAAGCCAATGCTTGATTAGAGTTCTCTCGAACGATATGTTCCATCGATGAGGCTGCACTCTTCACTGCTATCAAGGCTGTAAGTTTAACTTTTGTGATAGGCTTATAGTCTACACTGGCCTGAACACGGAAGTCGTGCACATTAAGATCCATATAGTTATTGTCCAACTCATTGAAGATGTTGAACGGAGCATAGTTACGTGTGTAAGACTCGTTAGGGTCGAGAGTACGTGAGGTATTCAGAGAGTAAGAGTAAGGGTTGATGTCGAAAGCACGACTAACAGCACCCGTTGTAGGGTCGATCGTACGGCTCAACGAACCAGGAGCTCTCTGTTTACGATAAGAAGCATTAGCGATAAGGTTCAAGCCTATCTGCTTGTTAATATTATAAGTTGTGTTGATATTACCTGTGTAACGCTGAACACGACTTGACTTATACCATCCTGGATCATACATTGCAGAGAGGGAAGCATAGTACTGACCCTTGTCTGTACCACCAGAAGCACTCACTGAGTGGTTGTGCATGATTGAACTTGAGAAAAGCTGGTCGAACCAGTCTGTGTTACGATACTCTGCAGCGCGCAGATAAGCGTCACGTGCAGCCTGTGTGTTCTCAAGACCGAACTGTCCCTTAGTAGCGTCATACTCAGAGATGAGCTGATACATACGACCATAAACGCCACTTGTAGAGGCGTTAGCGATTTCGGCATAGTTCAAATAGCCCTTCTTCTCCAACTCACGATAAATCTCCATCTGGTCTTGTGAGTTCATGATATTGAAGTTCTTATAGCTTGGCTTCAAACGAAGAGTGTACTCACCGGTATAACTTAAATGGCTCTGACCAGCCTTACCCTTCTTTGTTGTCACAACAATCACACCCGCCATAGCACGAGCACCATAGATAGATGTAGCCGAACCGTCCTTTAATATCTGAAAACTCTCAATGTCGTCAGCATTCAGACCAGCGATAGCAGAAGAAATCAAAGTCTTTGCATCACCTGATGACAACGAACTTGCATCAACATTAGCAATGTCTTCCATGATGACTCCATCAACAACCCACAATGGTTTTGACGAACCAAAGATTGACGTATTACCACGCACACGAATCTTAGGTGCTGTACCGAACGTACCAGACACGTTCTGAACACTCACACCAGCAGCACGACCTTCGAGCGAACGGCTCACATCTGCCATACCATCGAGCTTTGCTTTTGAAGCATCAATCTTTGTTGCAGCACCAGAGAAGAGGCGCTTGTCTTGTTGAGTCATACCAGTTACAACAACCTCATTAAGCTGATGATTGTCATTACTAAGGACAACCTTCATGCCGTCTTTGGCTGCTACGGTCTGCGTGACCATACCAATGTAACTGACTACGAGTTTCTTTCCTGCAGGAACATCAAGTGTGAAATGACCGTCAATATCTGTGACAGTACCCGTCGTAGTACCTTGTACCATGACAGACGCACCGATAACGGCCTCTCCATCGTCCTGAGAAACTACGGTACCATTAATCTTTGTCTGACCAAATGCTGTCCCTAAAGACAGAAGAAGACCAAACAAAAAGAGAGTAAATCTTTTCTCCATAGATCTCTTTTGATTATTATAAATATTATTGTGTAGTTGTTTCGCTAAACGTTACCCTTATGTTTCACAATGAAACATATCATCAGAGATAGGTCGTAAAATCAAATATATTATCACTTTTCAGCTTAATATCTAAAGATTTTTACGCTCAATGGCTGCAAAATTAAGTATTATTTATAAAAAACACAAACCTTTTCTGATTAAAATTACATTTTCTATTAAAATTTAACTGATTACTTACTAAATTCAACAAAATAGTATACAAAACACCTATAATTATTAATCTACGCAATTAAAAGACGAGTTGACAGGTTTAGGAGTATGTTGGGTAGTCCTTTAACTGATTTTTGTTTATGACAAGTAAACTTATTGACAAATTAACAAAGTTCTGTTTTCATTCGGCCTCACCCACAACACCAGCAAGCCTCACCCACAACACCAGCAAGCCACACCCACAACACCAGCAAGTCACACCCACAACACCAGCAAACCACACCCACAACACCAGCAAACCACACCCACAACACCAGCAAGCCACACCCACAACCCCAGCAAGCCACACCCACAACACCTCTTGGCCTCACCCCCAACCCCTCTCCGAATGGAGAGGGGCGTGATTACCGAAATAAACCTATTGTTAGGAATAACAAAACCAAATTCTATCGGCTTTACCACCAAATTCTGTTTATACTTTACACCCAGTCTTTATTTGTCATTATGTTATTCTGTCTTCAAAAAAATCATCTGTCTCCATTTGTCATTATGTCATTCTGTCTTCAAGAATCCCCCTTTCTTCGTCTGTCCCTCTGTTACTCTGTCTCTAAAACATCCTCTGTCTCCATCTGTCACTATGTTATTCTGTCTCTAAAAAAACACTCTGTCATTATATGTCTCTATGTCATTCTGTCTCTAAAAAAAATCTGTCTTTACTCGTCCCTATGTTATTCTGTCTCCAAAACATCCTCTGTCATTATATGTCTTTATGTCATTCTGTCTCTAAAAAAACACTCTGTCTCCATCTGTCCCTATGTTATTCTGTCTCCAAAATATCCTGACTAAAACACGTACAAATGTCTGACAAAAACACTTAAGGATACACATAAAAAGCAAGTCTATAACTCACCGATACTCAGTAAGTTATAGACTGCAAAGAAGAAGACGCCCTTCTTGCCTCAAGAAGGGCGTCTTCAACGCTCAAGAAGGGCATGTTCTTAAACCAAGAAGAGCGTCTTCTTAATTCTTAAAGAGAATGTATAGCTTTTATGTTGTCTGTCTTTTCTTATCCATCAGATGAATAACATACCCACTTGGAAGACCACCGCACTGACTATCCAGGCTAATGCTGTAGTGTATCCAGCAGCAAAGAGCGCCCATCCCCAACTACCTGTTTCACCCTTGATAGCCGCTATCGTTGCTACACAAGGGAAGTAGAGCAGTACAAAGAGTAGGAAGGCAAAGGCCGTCAATGTTGCTATAGGCTCAGCTTCCTCATAGCTTACATGGTGCATAGTTGCCACATCCTTTGTTATCAGTTTATGCAGTTTAGAGTATTTACCCACCTCACTACTATAATCATTGTCGTCGGAGAAGCTGTCATCATCGGCATATAGCACACCCATTGTTGATGCTACAATCTCCTTCGCACCCATACCTGACAACAAGCCGACATCCAACTTCCAACTAAAACCTTGTGGACGGAACACTGGTTCGACGGTTTTACCGATTCTACCAATATAACTGTGCTCCTGTCGAGCCTGTTTCCCCATGTTCGGATCATCAGGAAGAGGGAAATAGCCTAAGGCCCACACGATGATAGAAGCTACGAGAATGATACCTCCCATCTTCTTGAGATACTGCTTACCCTTCTCCCATGTATGGCGACCAATGGCTTTCCATGTTGGGAAACGATAAGGGGGTAGCTCCATTACAAAGGGCGTGTCCTCTCCTTTTACTACAAAGGCAGAGAAGAGACGACTCATCACTACTGCCATCAACACACCTATTATATATAAGGAGAGCATCGCAAGCGAACGATACTTCATGGCAAAGAACGAGCCTGTAATCATCACATAGATTGGTAGACGAGCCGAACAGCTCATCAAAGGGAGTATCAGCATTGTCACCAACCTGCTCCTCCGACTTTCTATCGTACGTGTTGCCATCACGGCAGGTACGTTACAACCGAAGCCCATGATAAGTGGGATGAACGATTTACCATGTAGTCCCATCTTGTGCATAAGCCTGTCCATGATGAAGGCGGCACGTGACATGTAGCCACAATCCTCCATATAAGAGATGAAGAAATAGAGTATCAAGATCTGAGGGAGGAATACGATAACGGCACCTACACCACCGATTATACCGTCGACAACCATATCCTTCACCGGACCGTCAGGCATATTCGTAGAGATAAACTGCCCTAACCAGCCCACACCTGCCTCTATCCAGTCCATCGGATACTGTCCGATGACAAAGGTAGCAGTAAACATTACCAACAAGACAAGGAAGAAGATTGGGAAACCAAAGTATTTGTTTGTCAAGACATGGTCGATGACATGGGTGGTCTGATAGGTGTCTTTCTTATCTCCTGTCGAGTAGTTCGCCTCTTTCAGTGCTCCATTAATAAAACCATACTTGGCATCCATTATCGCAGTCTCGCTGTCATTGCCTGTCTCTTCCTTAACTCTTGCAGCCGCTGTATCACGATGTTTGAATATCTCGACCGAGTCGCCTAACGGACTAATGAGCTGTTCTACATCCTTGTCATGCTCTAACAGTTTGATTGCGAGATAACGGGTTGAATAGCGCCGATAAAGTTCTGGGTACTTCTTCAGGTGCTCTTGCATCTCTTCAATACCATGTTCTATCTCATGACCATGGTTGATATGGATGTGGCGAAACCTCAGCGACTCGTCTTCTGCACCTTCATAAACGGCAATTATCTGTCGGAAAAGTTCCTGTACACCCCTGCCATTGGTGAACACCGTCGGTATCATCGGTATTCCAAAGAGCTCTGAAAGCTTCTGTGCATCGATATGGTCGCCACGTTGTTCTGTCTCGTCATACATGTTAAGGGCACAAACCATACGTATGTGCATATCTATCAACTGGGTTGTCAGATAGAGGTTGCGCTCAAGGTTTGAGGCGTCTATCACATTGATGACGACATCTGGCGTCTTGTCTACCAACTGTTTACGCACATAGAGTTCCTCCGGACTATAAGCCGAAAGACTATAAGTGCCGGGAAGGTCTACGAGGTTGAACTCGTAACCATCAAAGGCTGCATGTCCCACCTTCGCATCTACCGTCACTCCCGAATAGTTTCCTACTCGTTCGTGTGCACCTGATGCAAAGTTGAAGAGCGATGTCTTACCACAGTTCGGATTACCGACAAGGGCCACATTGATGGTGCGGTTCTTTTGTCGTACGGCATCTGACAGCTTCTCTGGGGTTAGTTCTTTGTCGGTGCTGTCGTAGGATGTTGAGCCAGCTGATTGCTCACTTTCCTCATACTCTACGTCTTCTACCTGCGCAGGGTCGACTGTGTCGGGCAATACTTCTATCTGGTCGGCCTCGCTATGACGGAGACTAACCTCATAGCCCATAATTTTGTATTTGACAGGGTCGTGCAAAGGCGCATTGAGCAACACCTCAACAGTCTTGCCTTTGATAAATCCCATCTCTATTATTCGTTTCCTAAATCCACCGTGTCCCGATACCTTTAAGATGACACCAGTTTCTCCTGTCTTCAATTCTGATAGCTTCATAAGCCTCAATCATCATTTTAATTCTTATCCAAGAATTATCGTTACTTATTCTTAGTTCGCCATGTGTAGCAAGCTACTCGTCTACTTCTTCCCTCGTAAACTCGCCCACTTGTACATATCTGAATAGACAAAGGTAATGAAAAAAAACAAGATAGAAAGTGTTTACAAGCTAAATACCTAATAATGGGGATGGCTAACACCCCTAAACAATGGCTTTAGCTGCTCTATTCCTCACTATAATAACAAAACAAGAAGTGGCTTTTGCTGTCCTATTCCTATCTATAATAACAACGAGAGATTCGCTTGCTAAAGGATCTAATAAAATGTCTCTAAGCTGACAAGAAACATTACTTAATATACAAAAAAAGTTTTATTTTGTTTTGCTGTCACTTTTAACATTTCACGTAACTATGCTGTAAACAAGCAAGTTAACATCCCTCTCCGACTGACAGTAATGACAGCAAACTTCGTTTTAAGTTTTTTCTTGGTTATTAGAACACAGCAGTAAGAGCATGTAAAAAGTCTCCAATTCCTACAAAAAACAACAGGTTTAGGCTAAGACCAAAGTCAAACGCTAAAACTAACATTATCCCCACTACTCGAATAGTCGTACAAAACTATATAAAACACAGTTCCCTATAAACGAACAACTGCACTCTACGAATAAAGTGCAGTTGCCATAGATTTGCAGTCATGACTACAGTCAGCTGCTAAAGATTATGTTATTCCTTGATAGAGATTACGCTTGCGCCCCATGCCATATTCTTGAACATTGGGAAATCTCTACCATCCAAGAGGTCTTTCCTCTTTAATTCCATTTTCAAAGATTCACCATCCTTGTAAGATAATCCAGCAAGACCATAATAACCATAGAACTGTTGATTACTTGAAGGACCTCCTATTCTACCAGGACCTTCTTTCTTCTCTGATGTCCAATAGTAACCATTAGTACCCTTATTCGTAATAGTGAAATCCTCATAGCTAAGAACACCTGTAAGCGGTATAAATGCTTTCTTACCATTGTTACCATTATTTATCTTCTCGAACTCGGCCAAACGAGGTACACGGAAACCTACAGGACTTGGGTCATACACAGTCTTTACAAAAGCACCTGTATATCCATGACCTTGTCTGTTATTTGCATCCCACAAGTTAAAGTAAGTTCCGTTTTCATCTGGGTTCCAACACCAATCCCAATTACCTTTACTTACACCTGTTCTATTATATCTACGTGCCGCACCCATCTGCATAGGGTAGTTTACAGAATGAAGTAAAACTAAACCACTGTTATTTTGATTGCCTTGCCAATAAAATCCATTAGCTTTCGTCAATGGGTCTTTACGCCCTTGCTGATAATACATCACTTCACCTTCTCTTACCATAGGAGATGCTTTTTGTGTAAACTCCACAGTTGCAGTCTTTCTTGTGCGGGTCTGAGTAACTGTAAGACGTACCTTACGATCCTTCTCATAAGTAGTACCCTGCCACTTTGTATGACGGAAACCTAATGGTTCAAGCATAAAGTAGCTATTATCAGTACCCACTACATCCTTAGATGTAATCCATATATGCCAGCTCCAAAGAACATTTCTATTAGTTGTTCCTCTTGTTACTGCAATAATAGCACTCGCCTCCTTTATCTTTGACTGATCAACAGAAAATTCTACAAACTTACCATCTGCACTAATTTTTGCATCCTTCACAAGGTTAGGCTCACTATTCCACAACACCTTTGCATCATCAGCATGCTCAATTTCCGCTTTAGTGATTTCTCCATTATCCTTACCCCAAGAGTAATGAGCTTCGTCAGTACCGTGATAAAAAGGTGTTACAAAATAGTCAGAAGAAGTTCCTGTTGGTTTATAAGCATTAGTATTATCTACACCATTCTTAATAGCATTACCATATACCATTGGGAACTTGTATGTACCACCAGCTGAGACAATATAGCAGTTAGCCGTTGATCTGCTACCATTAACCATAGAGAGATCCTTTCCATTTTCCGCTGTAGCAGCCTTAAGTGCCGCCTCACGCTCTGCCTTATAGTCGTGATACTCATTGGTAAATGTCATCGTACGTGCATCAGCAGACGTACCACCATTACCACTCTCTAAACTTACAGACGCAACCATTGAAGGCTTACCCTCTGTCCAAGTAGTACCATCAGCACTGAACTCATACTTTGTTATCGTCCAAGGCTCTGCCTTAGCAGGTCTGCCACTTCCAGTCACTTCGCTATAACTTGTAACAGTGAATGGTACGTCGGTCTCATTGTAGTCAAATATATTCTTAGCTGCATTAATTGTTAGAGTAAGTGTTCTATCATCCAAATCCTTTGAATTAGAGATAGTATATGTCCTGGTCGTACCAGCAACCCACTTCTTACCAGTACCACCAATATTGGCTTTCACAGTCTTACCACTTACAAAAGTAATCAACACATAAGCCTCATCTGGAATATCCTGAGGAACCATAAAGAAAGTACCGTCACCACCATTCATAATAGAGCCAGCATTTGTTGCTGTACTGAAAGGTGCAGCAGAAAGGTCGAGTTCGAAAGTTTTCTTTGTAGTACCTACAGTCCACTCATTTTTAGCAATATCGTATGTGCCATCGCCAATCACGTTCTTAATTTCAATCTTCTTAACCTTCTGCTTGTAAGTGAGCTCATTACCTACCTTAAACAGAACGGCTGTTGTGGCATGTGAGAACGCAATTGGAATCTTCTGACTTACATAGTCATCATAATTGAAAGGGTTTGTGTTTGCTACCAAAAGGTCAAACTGCTTCTTCACATCTGTGTTTGGAGCATAATTCACAACAGGGTTTGTACCAGATGTTGTTGTTACCAATGGGTTAGAACCATCTGTAGCTGGATGAACAGCAAAGAACTTCAACTTTGAAGACTCGCTCTTCTTCCACTTTACAGGATTTACCATTGTACCATCAACGTTCACCTTCTCATTATAGAGATAGTTTGCTGCTGTACTACCTTCCTTTGTAGCGAAGATAGCAAATGGCTTATTCAATGAAGCAAAGTTAGTATTTGTTGTAATAGTACCACGGGTAGCAGCTGGGTAGTATACAGGGTTTACACCCTCAACTGTAGTCTCTAACAACGACAATCCCTCTGCTCCTTCACCCTCAAGCGCAGTAGAGGCTGTTTCATAGACAGACGGTGCCTTTGTCTTTGGAAGTGAAGACTCTGAGATATTCTGAATATCTGTCACAGCAAAGCTAATACCATCTTCTACTTTCTTTTGTGTATCCTGCGCTGTATCACTGTCAGTACAAGCAGTTACAACAAATGCTGCCAAGCCTATAAGGACAGCCTTCAAAATAAATTTAGAATTTCTTGATTTCATTTCTTAAAACTTAATTTCTTAGGTTTGTTACGGTCTTATTAATACAGGAATTACTCTCCATCCAAATCCTCTGTATCTCCTTCTTTAAAATCACCTACGGATGCGCCAAAACCTGGTTGCGTACCTGATCCTGCCAAAATCGTCTCTGCCTCTACAACGTTATATACATTGATAGTGGGCGAAAAATACTTCTTTTTCATTCTTTTTAATAGTTATCTTTTGTTTTATAAATTACGTTTTCTTGCTCATGTGAGCGATAAGATTGAGGAATGAATAATAGTTATTCGTATCCTATACAATTGTGACTAAACTGTTTATGTGGCGTAAGAATTATCTTAGTTAGGCATGTTAAGCGGTTACAAAGTTACTACATTTTTTACAGATTATCAATGGGATAGGCTTAATGTTTAATGTATTTTAACTACATAAAAATACTATAAGATTTCCAAAAAAGTCACGGAAACCTCGGTTTTAGTTGGCTTTTTGGTCAATTATAAGGTTTTGTCTTATTGCTCACGGACATACCAAAAAGTAGGTATAAACACTGAGATACACGCTTGCTGTGGCATGATATAGATATTACCAATGCTGTTTGGAAAACTATGAAACAATCGCCTTTGTAAAGATAATTCATCTTCTTCAAATCAGACTACCGTCTTCAAGGTTGAAGAAGACGCCTTTCTTGCTCGAAGAAGGTGCCCTTCTTGGGTGTTGAAGACGCCCTTCTTCGCCCTTGAAAGGCGTATTCTTCTTCATTTCCACATAAGCCATTGATTAAAAAAGAGTTACATCACTTACAAAGAACATCATTCACCTACAAAAAGAAAGATAACTATACATAGTTTTGTAAATATCTTTTATCACCAACAGAAGTAGCGTATTCTGATTATCTCAGCATTACAAACGACAAGCACACAGCTTATCTATCAAATTATAGACAGACTCTCAGACACAGAAACAGGAAGAAAGAGCCGAGAAAAGATGGTCGACAAGATACCACATAAATGGTATTTTCATCGTCTTCGATAAACTTTTACAGCGTTTTTAAGGATAGAAAAGAGAATTATCCCTATCTTTGCAACTATTAAAGAGATAAATTCAGTGCGATTAGCCACACACGTCTATCTTTATATAGAGGGTGTGAAAGGTGCGCACTACAAGTTGAACAACATAAAAAGAAAGGATTATACGATATGAAAACAGTAGAATTATTATTCCCAAAGGTTGAGAGTACAAAGGCATCCCTCCTTTTGTTGGCATCACGTCTCGTGTTCGGTTTGACCTTTGCGAGCCACGGCCTCGAGAAACTGCAGCATTTCGCGGAGACCGCAGCACATTTCCCTGCACCCTTCGGATTGAGTGGTGAGTTAGCAGTAGGACTAAGTATTTTCGGCGAGTTGGTATGCGGTTTGGCCTTTGTCTTTGGTTTTCTCACACGATTAACACTGTTGCCGATGATATTCACCATGATAGTAGCCTTCACAACCGTCCATGGCGGTTCTGTTAGCGGTGGCGAGTTAGCCTTCCTCTACCTTGTCATCTTCGTCCTCTCATGGTTCGCTGGTGCTGGTAGATTCTCTGTGGATGGCATCATCAGAAGCAAATTTTCCCATTAAGAGGTAACCAGTTTCGTTGCTATCCATCCGTTTACTCTGGGAGAGATGTTCTGTGAGTTCTGTAAGAGGAAAACCTCCCCCCACACGTCTCCAATATTCTTTTTCTCACAGAATAACACAGATGAACAGAACACACAAGGTTCAGTGAAGATAGTGGCCCCTCCCCCGTCCCCTCCCCCGAAGGGAAGGGGAGTAATCACCGAGATACCCCTACAAGGAGGATGTGCGTCTCGTTCTATTATCTTACTGGCTGTCTTGTAGGGGTAACCTCACATACTACGCCCCTCCCTGCGGGGGAGGGGTTGGGGGAGGGGCCACTATCTTGTGGGCTCGAAATGTGCGTCAAAAGGTTCTGTTAAATCTGTGAGTTCTGTGAGAGAAAAACCTCCCCAGCGAGTTGTTTGTGTGTTATCTCATAGAGTGGGTGCGTTCTATTTCTCACAGAAAGACACAGAAGAACAGAACACACAGTATTTCACAGAGACATTAAGTCAACCGATAACACAGAACCTTACAGCCAACGTTAGCTAATCGTCAACACCTAACACTCAACACTCAACACCCGTCTTTAGCTGTAACGCTCTGTGTTCTCTGTATGCCGGAGGCCCTCTGTGAGCTTGAAACGTGCGCAAAAAGGCTCTGTTAACTCTGTGAGTTCTGTGAGAGAAAAACCTCCCCAGCGAGTTGTTTGTGTGTTATCTCATAGAGTGGGTGCGTTCTATTTCTCACAGAAAGACACAGAAGAACAGAACACACAGCATTTCACAGAGACATTAAGTCAACCGATATCACAGAACCTTACACCCAACATCCATCACCCAACACCCAACAGAAGCCCCACACAGCACGAACCTAAAAAAGAAAAAGAGCTTACCACCGACACAAGTAAGCCCTTTCTCTCCTACCAACATTCAATATCTTTTTCAATATCTGGCATCGTCTCGCGTTTGAAGACAGGACTCTTCACACCTGCCCGCTTCTGTTGTCGATAGTCATCAAGTAGGCGGAAGGCATATTTACCAAGTGTGATAATGGCGATAAGATTGCATATCGTGACGAGCGCCATAAAGAAGTCGCCGATACTCCATACAAGGTCAAGACTGGCGATAGCACCAAACATCACCATCAAACCGCCTGTTATGATACGCAGAACGAGGATGGCTAAAGGACGCTGGGTGAGGAAGCGCACGTTAGCCTCACCATAATAATAGTTTCCAATAATACTACTAAACGCAAAGAAGAAGATGGCGATGGCAACAAATATCGGTCCACTCGAACCTACCTCATGCTCTAAGGCATTCTGTGTAAGCATAATACCCGACGCTGAACCGTCTGTATAAAGTCCGCTGATGATGATAATAAAAGCCGTACAACTACAAACGAGCAGCGTATCAGTGAACACTCCGAGCGACTGGATAAGTCCTTGTTTGACAGGATGGGTCGTTGATGCGGTCGCAGCAATGTTAGGTGCCGACCCCTCACCAGCCTCATTACTAAACAGTCCACGCTTTATTCCATTCATCATCGTGGCTCCTAAGCTGCCACCTGCAACCTGTCCAAAGCCAAAAGCATTCTCTACGATAAGGCGGAAGACATGTGGGATGAGTTGAATATTCATAACGATAACCACCAAGGCAAGGACGACATAGCCCACTGCCATCAATGGAACGAGGACACTACTGACCTTCGCAATGCGCTGAATACCACCGAAGACGATGACCAAAGAGAGTACTGCAAGGGCAACACCCATCCATGTGGGATTGATAGAAAAAGCCTTCTGCATTGCACCACATATCGTATTGCTTTGTATGGAGATATAAGCCATACAGAAAGTCATCGTAATCAGGATGGCAAAGAGCTTCGACATCCATTTGCAATGCATACCATGAAGGATGTAATAGGCGGGTCCACCAATGAACGAGTCGGCATGGCGACGCTTATACAATTGGGCCAGCGTTGACTCGATGAAGGCTGTGGCCGACCCAAGGAGAGCGATGACCCACATCCAGAAGACGGCCCCCGGACCGCCAATGGCTATGGCACTCGCCACACCAGCAAGGTTTCCTGTCCCCACACGGGACGCAATAGAGACTGCAAAGGCTTGAAAGGAAGATACATGCTTCTCCCCTTTATCGTGTGTATCAGTCGATTCACCCAAGAGGCGAACCATCTCACCTACCATACGAAACTGCACGAAATGCGTACGAAACGTAAACCATAACGCACAGAGAATAAGTGCCGCAACAAGAATATACGACCATGTAAAATCATTGATTGACACGATACTCTTATTCAACCATCCGTCAGCAGAAAAGATCTCAACCATAGTATAATAGGTTTATTACCCACCGCAAAAATAATAAAAACATCTGAAAGTTGCCCTATTATCCCATAAAAGTTTTGCTATTCACTTGACATTCACAATATTTTCACTAACTTTGCACAAAGCTAATGGTTGACAAACACATGGTAAGAAAAAGAAAGAATAAGTTAAGAGATGTACGCGAGTTCCTGATGATTGCGTTAGCTATGCTCATTGGGAGTTTTGGCTGGTGTGCTTTTCTGTTGCCCCACCACATCACAATAGGTGGTATTGCGGGTATTGCGTCTGTCATTCAGTGGGGTTTCAACATCCCAGTGCAGTACACCTACCTTATTATTAATGGCATACTACTCTTTGTTGCGTTAAAGATCTTGGGTTGGAAGTTCTGCGTAAGGACAATCTTTGCCGTATTGGTCTTTGCCTTCTCGACATCAGTATTGCGTGAGGCCTTCGCTGGTCATCCCTTGTTTTCTGACGAGCCGTTCCTTGCCTGCGTCGTGGGTGGTGTGCTCTTAGGGGTCGGAGTGAGCATTGCTCTACAGTATAATGCCAGTTCGGGTGGTTCAGATGTTATTGCCGCAATGATTCATAAATACCGAGATATATCGCTCGGACGTGTCATCTTGGCATGTGACCTGTGTATCATCACCTCCAGTTATCTTGTGTTAGAGAACTGGGAGAAGGTTATCTATGGTTATATCGTCCTCTTTGTGATGACCTACGTGGTAGACTATCTTATCAACGGTATGCGTGGCTCGGTGCAGTTCTTTGTCATCTCTGACCATTGGGGAGAGATAGGTTCTGCCATAAACAACGATGTCGACCGTGGTTGTACGGTCATTGAAGCACGCGGATTCTACACAGGTAAGAAGGTGGGAATGCTCTTTGTCATTGCACGACGGTCTGAAGCCCACTCTATCTATCAAGTGATTGACGAGATAGACCCTAACGCCTTTGTTTCACAAGGTGCTGTCAACGGTGTCTATGGTATGGGATTTGATAGAATGAAGGTGGCACACAAGAAGAAAGTGGCCGATGAGAAAGTAAAAGAAAAAGTATAAGCAAGAAGGAAAGATAGTAAAGATGAATATTCAGGAACTCGAAGGTAAGCGTATTGCCGTTCTCCTTTCTGGCGGTGTTGACAGCTCTGTTGTAGTCTATGAGTTTGCACGCTTAGGACTACATCCCGACTGTTTCTATATAAAAATAGGACCAGAAGAGAAAGAGGACTGGGACTGCAACTCAGAAGAAGACCTTGAGATGGCTACGCTTGTGGCACGTCGCTTTGGCTGTAAGTTGGAGGTCATCGACTGTCATAAGGAGTATTGGGACCAGGTGACACGCTACACTATGGAGAAGGTGAAGGCTGGCTTTACACCAAACCCAGACGTTATGTGCAACCGACTGATAAAGTTTGGGGCCTTTGATGAGAAGATGGGACATGACTATGACCTCATCGCAACGGGCCATTATGCACAGACTGAGTGGATTGATGGGCGTAAGTGGCTCACAACAAGTCCTGACCCAGTGAAAGATCAGACCGATTTCTTGGCACAGATTTACGACTGGCAGCTGAAGAAAGCAATCTTCCCTATTGGCCACTACGAGAAGAATGAGGTGCGAGAGATTGCCGAACGAGAGAATCTCATCAATGCCCATCGCAAGGATTCGCAGGGTATCTGCTTCCTTGGGAACATCGATTATAACGAGTATGTACGTCGTTATTTAGGCGAACAAATAGGCGACGTCATCGAACTTGAGACGGGAAAGAAGATAGGCGAGCACAAGGGACTATGGTTCCATACCATCGGGCAACGTAAAGGGCTCGGTCTTGGCGGTGGCCCTTGGTTTGTTATTAAGAAAGATGTAACTAAAAATATCCTATATGTAAGTCATGGTTACGACCCTGCTACAGCCTATAAAAAAGATTTCCCGCTCCATGACTTCCACTTCTTAACAGAAGGTATTACAACCTTACCTGAGAAGATTACCTTCAAGATTCGCCATACACCTGAGTACCATCCAGCAACTGTTGAACAGTTGTCGGACGGTAGGTGTTTGATTCACTCTGCCGAAAACATCCATGGGGTGGCCCCTGGACAGTTCTGTGTTGTCTATGATGAACACCATCACCGATGCTTTGGGTCAGGCGAAATAGCGTTATCAGTGGACGAGTGAACGAGTGGAACTGTTAACAAGTAGACGAGTTAACGGGTAGACAGGGTATGTCTATTGCTGATAAGTAGACAGGGTAACAGGTAAACAGGAGTTTTTTGTAAGTAAACAAGTTGACGAGTTAATGGGTAGACAGGGTATGTCTTTTGCTGATAAGAAGACAGGGTAACAGGTAAACAGGAGTTTTTGTAAGTTAACGAGTAGACGAGTTTACGAGTAGACAGGGTATGTGTTTTGCTGAAAAGAAGACAGGGTAACAGGTAAACAGGAGGTTTTTGTAAGTTAACGAGTAGACGAGTTAACGGGTAGACAGGATATGTATGTTGCTGATAAGTAGACAGGGTAACAGGTAAACAGATTTTGTCGTAAGTGAACGAGTAGACAGGGTAACAGATAAACAGGCTTCGCTACATGGTAACAAATTGATAAGGTAACGAGCTTAAAAGTTATATCTCTAACAAAGGATATATTTTTCTCTCACAGAGCACACAGAGTTAACAGAGCGTTTCCGCCAACGTTTCGAACCCACAGAGGGCCTCCGGCATACAGATGTCACAGAGCGTTTCAGCTAAAAATGGCTGTAAGGTTCTGTGTTATCGGTTGACTTAATGTCTCTGTGAAAGTTTATGCGTTCTGTTCATCTGTGTAAATCTGTGAGAAATAGAACGTATCCACTGTAAGAAAAAAGCCGCTTGAGAGTCGCTGGGAAGTATTTTCTCTCACAGAACTCACAGATCTAACGGAACCTTTTTGGCACACGTTTCGAGCCCACAAGATAGTGGCCCCTCCCCCAACCCCTCCCCCGCAGGGAGGGGCGTAGTATGCGAGGTTACCCCTACTGGGCTGCTTGCATACTTCGTAGAGGTTTTTTCTCTCACAGAACTCACAGATCTAACGGAACCTTTTTGGCACACGTTTCGAGCCCACAGAAGGCCTCCGGCATACAGATAACACAGAGCGTTACTGCTAAAGATGGCTGTAAGGTTCTGTGAAATCGGTTGACTTAATGTCTCTGTGAAATGCTGTATGTTCTGTTCTTCTGTGTAAATCTGTGAGAGAGAAGAAACCTGCGTGCTATGGTAATCTGTGTAAATCTGTGAGAGAGAAGAAATCCTGTGTGTTCTGTTTATCAGTGCTCCTCTGTAAGAAAAACTCCCCTTCACTCCTTAGCTCCTTCACCACTTGTCAAGAAATTTTGCTTCTCTCGAACAGAACATACGCCTTTCATGGGTGAAGAAGAGGCCCTTAAACGTTCAAGAACATGCTCTTCTTGCATGCAGAACATGCCCTTCTTGAGGCAAGAGAGGCATATTCTACAAAGCGACTTGTAATATACTGATTTATTGAACGTTATAACATCACATGCACGAGACTTTATACTCGGATTTAGAGAGTATGATAGTCGACGTATTGTAATACTTTTTTATCATCAATAGGTTCCTTTACACTATGATGAACGGGTATATAGACTATGTCGACTCATTGTTAATAAGCTAATTATCCCATATTTTAACAATCAACTAAGACGTCAGAATAGATATGCGTATTCTGTCGACTCGTCGACTAAACCAGCTTATTTTATAACAACAAGTGTTTTGTGTACGATTTTGTTTGAAATAGATACAAATAAGACTAATTATGAATTAAAATATAATTTTAAGCGAAAAAACTTTGTTCTAACCATAAATAATAACTACTTTTGCAATAGATTTATAAAAGAACAAATAACCTGTAAAAGTGTTTGCTCGGTATTTATCACAACAACTCCTCTGCTTTTAGTGCAGAAACCATAGTGAAAAAGCTTATATCCGATATTTGGTCAATAATAAAATATATGTCTATGAAGCAGGTTTACTCTTATCTATTTTTAGTACTATTGGTGTTCTCATCAGTAAACGCAAAGGCTGATACGCCCGTTAAAATCAATATTGATGATGTTAATAGAGTTACCGTGAAGGTTAATTATGTCCCAGTGGCTGACCTTGCCAATGGTACAAACACGGTTAATGTACCGCAATATGCCTCTTTAAGCATAGAGGCTAAGGAGGGTTACTACCTTAAGGATGTTACAAAACAAGGTAAAGACGGAGCAGTTATAGCTCAAAACATTTCAAATCTCACGTCTTGCAATATCTATCTATCAGATGCTGACAAGAATATACTCATTAAGGTTAAGAGTGGAGTCTTAGCTGATGTTCGCACAAGTTCATGCTCTGTAAAGGTCGATAATGCCTCAAAAGTGAGGGTATCTCGCTATGAGACACACACGTCAGTAGCGTTGAAAAATGGTGAAAACATTGTAAAATGGATTCCTAATACCGAGAGAACGCTTGTGATAACCAACGCTAATTATAGCGATGCCCCTATATATAAGGTGACAGTCGACGGTAATGACGTAGCTTCTTCAGGTGGTCAATACTTTGTCACGCTGACTGCTGATTGTGTTGTTGACATTAAAGCCGATTATCCGGACGTATCTTATCCTGTTAAATTCAACTTTTCTAATGAGGAAGCAAAGGGTGTTATCTCAAAGGTAATGGCTAATGGTGAGGAAGTTAAGAACTATAATGACGCTGATTTCAAGCTCAAAGCAGGAACGAAACTATCCTTAACTTTCGACCAAAGCAACTATGCCTTAGATGCTTTTAAGGTTAATGGGACTGCCACTACGATATATGGTAACTACGAATGCTATGTGAAAGACAACCTTGTCTTTGATATTCAAGCACATAAATATGCTACTGTAAAAGCTGTGTTGACTGTTGATAACGCAGCAAATATCACCGCTTATGAGGGACAAAGCTATAATAATAAGGTGATAACGCTACAGAATGGCAGTAATAATATTGAGTTAGGCGAGAAGAACAACGTCATCCAAATAAAGCCAAACAGCGGTTGCAAGGTTGAGTCACTAAAGGTAAATGGAAATCTCGTAACCGCCAATTACGAAGGAGCTTACGAGATAAGATTAACCGAGGGTATGACGATTGAGGTTACGACATCAGCCATTGTGCGCGACCAGACGGCAATAGTTGTCATTGACGACATCAACCTTGCGAACTATGGATTCAACTTCTATCGCTCTGATCGCTCAACGGTAAAGATGCAGACAGGTGAAAACACTGTCATGTTCTCAGCCGACGACCATCACTTCATGCTTGGTGCTTACGGCAACGACTTGAGTAAGATGGTGGTTAAACTCAATGGAACGAAACTTGACCCATCCTATCCTGGCGGCACAAGCTTTGAGTTTGATTTGAATAATGGGGACCGTTTGGAGGTCCTTCTCAAGGGCGATACAGATGGTATTGACGCCATAGAAGCCGTAAAACAAGGGAAGGCTGTAGTCTATCGCCTTGATGGAACGCGTGTAGAAGGTAGTCAGCTACCTAATGGAGTCTACGTAATTAATGGTAAAAAGATTATAATAAAGAAGTGATGAGAAAATTTCTACTTACAGTATTTAGTATCTGTACGGTAGGAATGGCATTCGGTCAGTCGAAACTCGACCTACAAAGTCAGTTGGAACTGTATAAGCTCCGCAATACAGCCATACCTACCTACAATAGTCGAACACGTGCGTTTGAGCGACCTAAGAGTGTACCAGAAAACACAATGGCAATGGTCGAAATGAAGGATCAGAACGACCGAGCAGACTTAGAGGCACAAGGAGTAAAGGTGCTGCGTGTACGTGGTAATATTGCCATTGTCGTGGCTCCAATAAAAGACATAGAGCGTATTGCAGGCTTAAAGTGCGTTCGTCGTATGGAACTCCCACGTCGTGTTTATCAGAAGATGGACGTCGTACGTAAGGAGATTGGCGTAGATAAGATTCACCAAGGCATCGACCTCCCACAGGCTTACACTGGTAAAGGAGTGGTAACGGGTATTGTTGATGGTGGTATTGACCCTAACCATATCAACTTCCTCAAGCCAGACGGAAGCACGCGATTTGGTTATATCAGTAAGATTACAGCCAGTCAGTCAAATAAGGATGGTTATCAATTCGATAACTATTACCCCCGTGTCGTACTTGATACCTTAACAAACCGTGATAATGCATACGCTATTGAGGACTTTACGACCGATTCCTACACTACGTTCCATGGTACTCACACTACAGGAATCATGGCGGGTGGATACAAAGGCAATATCACCTATGCTAAGACTAACGATAACGATAGGTCTTATAAAGTGACAGGTCCTAATCCTTTCTATGGTTGTGCGACAGAGTCAGAACTTGTGGCTTCATGCGGTGATTTGCGTGATCAGTATATTGCATTTGGTGTTGATGATGTCGTACAGTATGCACAACTATCAGGAAAGAAGCCTAAACCATGTGTTATCAACCTTTCGTTAGGTAGTAACATTGGTGTACACGACTCTACAAGTGTAATGAATCGCTTCCTTGCAGAGGAAGGAAAGCACGCTATTATCTGTGTTGCTGCAGGTAACGAGGCTAACATGGGCATCGCATTAAAGAAGGATTTTGCTGCTGCAGGTGAGATGGTTAAGACCTTCCTCACGCCAATGCAGCCAGATACTTTACGTTCTGGAGGTAAGATCTACTATAATCTTCGTAACGGACAGATAGCTGCTTATAGTAATGACTCTACAGAATTCGAGTTACAAATCGTTGTTACTAATACGAAGCGTGGCAACCGTGTTGTTAGCAGAATCCCTCTTCCAAATAATACAAAAGGCCAACCTATAACCTACGCATCAGGTGGTGACTATTCAATGTCAGGTGCTGTTATTAACCAAGGCTTTGCGAAAGCGTTCGATGGATACGTCACAGCGGCTTCTGCAATAGACCCTGAAACGGGCCGTTACTACGCTATGGCGCAGATAATGACCAGTGATAACCAGAAAGATAACAAGGATGGCAACTATAAACTGGCGTTGCAAATAACGAGTAAGAAACCTGGACAGCGTGTTGAAGTGTACAGTGATGCACAGTTTATCTACTTTGATAGCAACAAACAGGAGGGCTTCGTAAGCGGAACACGCAATGGTTCTATCAGTGATATGGCATGTGCTGCAAACATCGTTACTGTTGGTAGCTACAATGTACGCAACCACTGGTCATCTCTCGACGGCTTTGTTTATGGCTACAACAAGCGAGGTGACGAAGATGACTTCCCTGAAGGCGAGGCTTCACGCTTCTCTTCTTTCGGTACATTAGCCGATGGTAGAAACCTTCCACACGTATGTGCACCGGGCGCATCTATCATCTCTTCTGTCAATACATACGCTGTAGAGAATCCCGACTTAGGCTATAATGACATGGCATTGCAGGGTAAGTTGGAGAAAGGTGGTAAGAAATACTACTGGCATCAATCCCTCGGAACATCCATGGCTACGCCTGTTGTGGCTGGTGCTATTGCCCTCTGGCTTGAAGCAAACCCAAGTTTGACTGTCAAGGACGTAATACGTATCATTCAGCAGACCGCTCGTAAGGATAAATATGTTACTAATACAGGTGACCCAGTACAGTGGGGAGCAGGTAAGTTTGACGCTTACGCTGGCTTAAAGCAGGTACTAAAAGAAAAAAGTACCAATGGTATTAATGGCGTAAGATACGCAGAGAGTCAGGCAGTACCTGTCATTACAATGACTGGCGAACGCTCTTTCTCAGCCTTCCTTGCTGGTGCAAAGCAGCTAAATCTACGTGCTTACTCACTCAGCGGACAGTTAGTTCACTCGCTCTCAGCACAAGGTGACGAACTTAACGTTAATGCTTCTTCATGGAACAAGGGCGTTTACTTGATTCAAGTAAATGGTGGTAAGTCACAGCGTATCGTTATCTATTAAGGCTTGATAAACGTCGAATAATATTCCCAAAGGATAGGAGGAACACTCTTAACCCTTGGGAATACGATAATTAATCACATGCTATAATATAAGAAAACTGTAATATTAATAAATATATGAAGCATAAATTTACTTTTCTGCCATCCTTTCTTCTCTTAGTGATGGCTATGTTTTGGAGCTCGCTTGCTGCCCATGCGCAAGACGAACAACAAATCATCAAGTTCCATACTAACATGCCTGCTAAGGCTAAGAGTAGTGGGATTACAGCACAGATATCCTTTGTGTTGGGTGCAAAAGACAATGCGACTACCGTTTCCATTGACTGTGGCTCAGGTGACGAAGAGTTCGATGTAAATAAAACCACAGTAAAGAGTGAGAATGGCAATCATACCATGACAGGCTCTCTCTACACTGGTACGGTATCAGATGATGGGTGGGTAACGATTAAGGGTGACCCTGCTAACATCTATTACTTTAATGCCTCAGGTAACGAAATCGACCAGATTGAGTTTAATGACAACCTAAAGCTACAAGTCTTGAACTTAGAGCATAACAACTTAAACTCACTCAATATTGATAAGTTACAGAGCCTAAGTGTTATCTATCTGCAGGACAATCCGTTCACAGCCACAACTCCTTTGATGATTGGTCGTATGCCTAATCTTATGGTGTTGGAGGTCACACAAATTGGACATATCTCTCCTAACTTCACGCTGAAGAACTTCCCTAAGCTCCGTTCGTTTGATGCTTATCATACTCTCAGCCTCAAGACAGCAGACCCAACAGAGTGTCCTCTGCTGCAGCGTTTGAGCCTTGACATGACAAGTGTTGAAAGTGTAGACCTCTCAAAGAACCCATTACTGCAAATACTCAACGTGGGTGACTCTCGTATCAAGACTCTTGACCTTAGTCATAACCCTGAGATAACGCAGCTCTACATCTCTCACTCTTCTGGAGCTGTCAATACTGACGTGAAGTTCGAGACCATTGATGTGTCTCACTGTCCGAAGCTCTACTATTTCTATTGTGGTGGTAACAACTTGAAAGAGCTTGACTTAAGAAACAATCCAGAGCTCTTCACACTCTCTTGCGACCATAACCTCCTACGGAGCCTTGACGTTAGTCAGAACGTAAACCTATATAGTGTCAACGTAAGATACAACTACATGGACTTTGCGACACTACCTGAACCAGGCAACTGGTTTGAGTACTATCACGAACAAAACCCTATGGAGTTGAACGATACATATAAGGTAGGTGATGTCATCGACCTTAGCAAGCGTGTGCTTCGTGCAAATACAACGACTCAGGCAAGACTCTATCGTGTCCCAAAGGCCGACCCAACAAAGCCTGTAGAGTTAGATGACAGCTACTACTCATACGAGGCTGGTAAGGTGACATTGAAGAAAGCACTTAATGATCAGGTCTTTGTACAGTTCACGAATAGCCGTCTTAAAGACTACCCTATCCGTACTGAGAACTTCAGAATAAAGACTGTTGCCGAGTTTGGAAAGGACGAAAAGGCTGTTGAAATGTCAAGTCTTGGATCTGAAGGCGACCCAGTTAACATGTCAGTGGGTATCCTTGGTGCTACTGCAGCTAATCCTGTAACAGTAAAGGTTGACTTAGGTAATGGAGAGACAAAGCCGTTCCAGATTAAGGAAGAGCGTCCTGCTACAGCAAATATCGCTACTACACGTACTGGCGCTGGTAACATTATCATATATGTTCCACAAGATAAGTACGTAACAAGTCTTGAGTCTAATGGTCAATACATTGATAACATCGACCTCTCTGCACTCACAGAACTTCGCATACTGACGCTGAAGAATGCGAATCTACCATCTATTGACCTCTCTTACAACAATAAGCTTGAGAAGCTCGACTTATCTTACAATCAGCTAAGACGTGTTGATCTCCGTGGTCCATCATCTTATTTTAATAAGAGTAATTTGACTGATATCAATATTAGTCATAACCAGATTGACTCATTGCTCTACTATACCATCTATGGTGTAACGAAGCTGAATGTAAGTCATAACAACCTGAACAAGCTGGATCTTAAGGATGCCGACAACTTGCGTATGCTTGATATCTCTTACAACAAGTTCACTCGTCTCCTCCTTAACCACAGTGAACTGATAGAAGACGTCAATGTTGCTAACAACGAGTTGACCGAGATTGGAATACCAACCGTTGCACCTGTAAAGAAGTTGAACATCAGTGGCAACTACTTCACATTGGCTAATATGCCTAACGATTTCGGCCTTTCTCGTGGCAACTTCATCTATGCTCCGCAGCACGTTCTACAGATTTCAACCTCTTCACCAGGTATCGACCTCTCTGAACAGTACATCACAAAGAATGGTGCTAAGACTCAGTTTGTATGGAAGAAGAAGGATGGTACACCGCTACAGTTGGGTACTGACTATACCATTACCGATGGTTCTGCTAAGTTCAAGAACCTTGCGCTCGACTCTATCTATTGTGAGATGACGCATGCAGCCTACCCTGATTTCGAAGGACAGAACGTCTTCAAGACAACATACGTTCATCCTATCGCCTTCCCACAGTATGAGTTGGCATCATTTACTACTGTCAACCAGACCGATAGCGTGGCGCTTTCTCTCGCAAGCTATGTTCCTGGTAAGTCTGTCTACATCGAATGGGAGGGTAATGGTAACGTCACACAGTATGCACTTGGAGAGACTTACAAGCTCTTCCGAGCTAAGTCAAAGCCAAATACAAAGGTACGTGTACTTGTTGCTGAGCCTGATGATAAGGTGAAAGTCTTCAGTATCTCAAACGTTAAGATGGCCGAAGCTGACTTCACTGGTATGAAGGAAGCAAAGCTTATCACTGTTTCGAAGGCAGGACTTACAACTATTAAGCTCCCTGTAGCACCAAACCTTACCGACTTGAACCTTGATGAGAATGAGTTGACAGACGTTGACTTGTCACCGTTCCCAAAGCTTTTCTCAGTGTCATTGATTGGTAATAAGATTAAGACCTTCGACTTATCAAAGGCGCCAAGCCTTAATGTTGCTTACCTATCAAGCAACAAGATGAAGGATATCAAACTTGATAACCCTATGCTTTGGAACCTTGACTTGAGCAATAACGACCTCGAAAGCGTGTCACTCGACAAGCTTCCTCAGTTGGAGCAGTTGTGGTTGAACGCTAACAAACTTACAAAGGTTGACGTGTCAAAGAATACTAACCTTAGAGTTCTCAACGTTGTTGGCAACCGTCTGAAGTTCTCTACAATGCCATTGCCAAGCAACAACGGCAGGCGATTTGATAAATACTCTTACAACCTTCAGGCCCCAATTGATGTTAAGTGCGTTAATGGTAAGGTCGATCTCAGCTCTGAGGCGGTTGTTGGAGGTGAGCCTACTACCTACCGCTGGTTCGATGGCAATGTGCAATATGTTGATGGTGTGTTACAAGGAGAAGAGCTTGCAACCAATGACGAGTACACCGTTGAGAATGGTGTAACTACTTTGAAGCTTAGTGAAACCTTCACGAAACTTGTTTGTGTGATGGCGAACGATAACTTCCCTAATGCCCTTCTCCACACAAACTACATCACATTCACTCCTTCAGCAGGCATTGATGCAGTCAGTGCAGATAAGGATGTTAAGATCCAGTTCTACGATGGTGCTATTAATATCCTGGGTGCAAAGAATGCTACAACAGCTATCTACACTATCGATGGTAAGCTCGTTTACCAAGCTAAGATTGCTGACGACAGCACTCGCATCTCCCTCGCTCGTGGTACCTACATCGTACGTGTAGGCAACAAGGCTGCGAAGATTAGCGTTAAGTAAGAACGATAACACGTAAATAAAAAGTCCCCTTGTTGGTTGCTGAACACTTGTTCGGCAAACAAACAAGGGGATTTCTTTGTCTAATTACCCCACCCTATACCCTCTGTCATAAGCAACAAACTAAACTCATGAAAGGCTTGGTCATAAGTTTCTAAAAACCTTTGTTATAAACATCAGAACACTTCACTATAAGTATCAGAAAGCTTTACTATAATCGTCAGAAAACCTCACTATAAGCATCAGAAAACTTTACTATTATCATCCGAGAAACCTTCTTGTAAACCTTTTTCGCTCTACTCCCTCCCTGTACATGCCCGTCAGCGTTCAAGAAGACGCTCTTCTTGCTTCAAGAACATGCCCTTCTTGCATGTTGAAGACGCCCTTCTTGATGCTTATTAGGCGTCTTCTTCTTTGCTACCTATAACCATCTGAATACATGATAGTTACATACTACGCTTTTATACATATCCCCCTTCTTTTTTCAGGACCCTTACACGCCTCTTTGTAAAGACATTTCAACATCAGACAGACAGAATATATGAGAGACAGAATAACAGGGAGACGGACGAAGACAGAGGGATTTTTGAAGACAGAATGACAAATGGAGACAGATGATTTTTTTGAGACAGAATAACATAGAGACGGATAAAGACAGATGATTTTTTGAGACAGAATAACAGAGGGACGGACGAAGACAGAGAGATTTTTGAAGACAGAATGACATAATGACAAACGAAAACAGAGGATGGTACGAACTACGAATGACGCGAATAACACGAATGTAAACTATGAAATCAACCATAAACGGGCTTGTGAGGAAGATGAACGAGATATTATATAGATGTGAAACCATATATTATATAATGATGAGCTGACTATTATATAGACGTGAAAACATCCTCCCATAGGGGTATCTCGGTAATCACTCCCCTCTCCATTCGGAGAGGGGCTGGGGGTGAGGCTACCCTTACATACGTCTACAAAAACCTATTGGCTATCAGGAGAAAATAGGTGTAAAGGCAAGGAGAGAAGGCTATCCACCTACCCTACCCATTCTTATCATTCTGATAGATAGCCATCTACAAATATTGTACATTGTACCAACAAAAAACTTCAGCGTCCTAAAAATTGTCATAAAAGATTAGCTTATATTCTTTTAAATCACTACCTTTGCACCCACTAAACAATACCTTATGAACTGGTTAATTGATATTTTCTCAACAGCAAAACAGGATACGGTAGCACATATCGTGTTGCTTTATTCGATTGTCATTGCCGTAGGTGTACTACTTGGCAAGATTAAGATTGGAGGTATCTCACTTGGAGTAACCTTCGTTTTGTTCGTCGGCATTGCAGCCGGAAGCATTAAATTCACAGGACCGCTACCTGTGCTAAGTTTCTTACAGGACTTTGGCTTGATTCTATTCGTCTTTATGATAGGTCTGCAAGTAGGGCCAGGTTTCTTCGAGAGCTTCGGTAAAGGCGGACTAAAACTTAACATCCTCGCCTCGGTGACAATCCTTCTTAACATCCTCGTGATGTTTGCTTGCTACTTTATCTTCTTCGACACGAAAGAATCAAGTAGCCTTCCTATGATGGTAGGTACGCTCTATGGTGCCGTAACAAACACCCCTGGTCTTGGTGCAGCGAATGAGGCTTTACACAACGTCTTTAAGAACGGGATGGATTTCGACATCACTTCTGGTTATGCTTGTGCCTATCCTTTGGGTGTCGTAGGTATTATCGGTGCAACAATTGCTATACGTTATATCTGTAAGGTAAACCTCGAAGAAGAGAATGAGAAGCTGAATGAGGAAGAAGCAGAGAACCCAAACGCGAAACCTCACACCATGTATCTGAGGGTACAAAACGCTTATATCGCAGGCCGAAAGCTCAAAGAAATATCAGAGTTCCTCAACCGCGATTTCGTTTGTACACGTCTTATGCACAATAACGTACTCAGTGTTCCTACTTTAGAAAATGTATTTGAGTTGGGTGATGAGATACTTATCGTTAGTGCAGAGGTTGACGCACAGGCTATCCAAGCCTTCATCGGTCCAGAGATTGAGGTAGACTGGCACGAGGAAGACCAGCCTCAACCACTCGTTAGTCGCCGTATCATTATCACCAACAGTTCTATCAACGGTAAGACCTTAGGCAATCTACACTTCCGTTCAGTCTATGGCGTGAACGTGACACGTATCATCCGCCAAGGTATGGACCTCTTTGCGGGTCGTAACCACCGCTTTATCGTTGGCGACCGCATCATGGTTGTTGGTCCAGAAGAGAATGTAAACCGTGTTGCAGAGATGATGGGTAACTCCGAGAAACGTCTCTATGCGCCAAACATCGCAACTATCTTTATCGGTATCATGGTAGGTATTCTCTTTGGAAGTCTACCTATCAGTATTCCTAACATGCCTGTAGCTATGAAGCTCGGCTTGGCTGGTGGTCCGCTAATCATAGCCATTCTCTTAGGTCGTTTCGGCCATCGTATAGGTCTTGTCACCTATACAACGACATCAGCCAACCTGATGTTACGTGAGATGGGATTGGCCCTCTTCCTTGCTTCCGTGGGTATCAAGGCTGGTGCAGGGTTCTGGAATACGGTTATTCAAGGAGACGGTTTGAAGTATGTTTACACTGGTTTCCTCATCACCATCATCCCAATTCTTATCGTAGGAACCATCGCACGAATGAAGTATAAGTTCAATTACTTTACAATCATGGGTATGTTGGCAGGTACCTATACCGACCCTCCAGCATTGGGGTACGCTAACTCCATCTGTTCAAGCGAGGCTCCAGCTGTCGGATACTCAACTGTTTATCCGCTCAGTATGTTCCTAAGAATCTTTATGGCACAAGTGATAATACTCTTCTTCTGCCATCCTTAAAATGAGGAACAGCATTATTTAGAATCAAAAAGAGTTGGGTGTATCAGCAATCTGATACACCCAACTCTTTTTGATTATCCACAAGAAAGAAAGAAGAAAGCAACGGTCTCCATCATAGAACGACTAAATCATGTTGTCAAATAAAGATGATAGATAATTCTGCTGTTGCTTAACCCCTATTTGAGAAAAGTTTTGTAAATTTGCCTTTAGATTATAGATTGACTGCGACAAAGACCCTATAAAATAGATGAAGAAAGCAAGAACATACAGTAAAGTACAAGGATGGGTAGCCTGCCTACTCCTTCTGCTGTGTGTCGCTTGTAGTACGCCCAATCAGAAAGAGGTCGACCTCTATAATGATAAGGCCTACGCTCTCCATTATCGCAACCTCGACTCTGTCACAATCTATGCTAATAAAGCCTATAACTTAGCGAAGAACTATGACGCAGGAAAGGCAGAAGCACTTAATAACCTTGCCTTTGTCGACTTGATGAAGATGCGCTTTACGGCAGCTAACGCTAAGCTCGATTCCGTATTAAAGATTACTGATAACCAAGTAGAACTGCTGGTTGCTGATATCCAGTTGATGCGTCTCTGTCAGCGTGAGTCGCTCAATAAGGAGTTCTACGACTACTATGAAAAGGCACAGAAAAGACTTCATCGTATCGAAGAAGACGAAGCACTGCTCTCTCCTCGTCAGCGACGTCGTATGGTCTATGCCCGCTCTGAGTTTGCTATCGTCACCTCCACCTATTATTATTATGTAGGTTTGGAACAGCCATCCATCAAAGCTATCCACCAGATAAACCCTGATGGAGAGATTCAAACAGACATAGCACAGCTGTTGGCCTACTTCTATAACATCGGTTCGGGTGGTATCATCAATACGAACACACAGAAGGCTATTGAACAAAAGGAGTTTGAGTATCTCATACGCTGCTATATGCTTGCACGCCAACACAACTTCCCCTATTGGGAGGCAAACTCCTTACAGGCTATCAGTGAGCTGATTGTGAACAATAAGAGTCGGGAGACACTGATGCACAATAACCTCCCCTCGTTCCAATACATCAATCTTGATAATATGCCAGATAGCCTCCTTGCAGGTAACTTGGCTCAGCGCTCGCTACATATCTTCCAACGTTATGGGGATGTCTATCAGACGGCAGGATCTTATCGAACCTTAGCTTCATGCTATTGGCAGATTAAAGACTATCGTTCAGCTATCATTTGTCTGAATAAGGCATTACACAACAATCCTGCTATAAAGCAGGCTCCAGACCTCGTTGCCTCTATCCGTGAGCAGTTGAGTGTGACTTATTCGGCAATTAACAACAAACAACAAAGTGATTACAACCGTAATATCTATCTTGACTTACAGGACGAAACGCGACAAGATAGGTATCTCACCTCACGTGCGGAACAATTAGAAAACACCTCACAACAGCTTAACCTCATCATTTTTGCTGTGGCTCTTTCTATCATCTTCGTATTGGGGTCGCTCGTTCTCTTCCATTACCTACGTAGAAGAAAAGATACACAAGGGTCGTTAGACGACCTCCTTCAGCCTCTTGAACAATGGCGACAACACAACGAACAGCACATGGCGGAGTTGGCTGAACAGTATGAAGAGATATCCGAACAACTGGATATCAATAAGTTACACCTCACTGATAATAAACGTAAGAACCTTGAACAAAGGGCTAAGATATCACTCGTAAACGGTGTTATACCCCTCATCGACCGTATGTTACATGAGATTGAAAGACTCAAGAAGGGCGGTGAAAGTGAGACTGTAAAGGCTGAACGTTACACCTATATACGGGAGTTGACGGATAAGATTAATGAACTAAACGCTGTACTCACAGAGTGGATTCAACTCAGACAAGGGCGGCTGTCGCTACACATCGAGAGCTTCCCTGTGCAACAGGTGTTCGATATCGTGAAGAAAGGACGTATGGGCTTCCACATGAAAGGTATAGAACTAAGTGTAGAGCATACCAAGGCAATTGTCAAAGCCGACCGTGTTCTGACGCTTTTCATGGTGAACACCTTAGCTGATAACGCCCGAAAGTTTACAGAGAAAGGCGGGAAGGTGACGATTACATCTACCGAAGCACCAGACTATGTAGAGATAGCTGTTAGCGATACAGGCTGTGGCCTCACAGAAGAAGAACAACAACATATCTTCGACCATAAGCCTATTCATGACCAGAAAGACAGTTCATCGCATGGCTTCGGACTGATGAATTGTAAGGGTATCATCAATAAGTATAAGAAGATTAGCCAGATATTCGCTATCTGTGAGATTGGCGTTGAGAGTAAGAAAGGCAAGGGTAGCCGCTTCTTCTTCCGTCTGCCAAAGGGTATCAGCCGTGTCTTGTTGGCATTCCTCCTTGCTACTGCCTCCTTATTGACTGCTCAGGCTCGACCAACAAGGGCCTACGATAAGGCTACAGCACTTGCAAAGAAGGATTACACCACGCTTGCGGCTATCTATGCCGACTCGGCTTACTTCTCAAATATCAATGGTTCATATAGTAAGACGTTAGCTTATGCGGATACTTGTCGTTACTACCTTAATAAACGCTATCTACAGCTTCAGCCTAAAGGAAAGGAACTGATGAAGCGACTTGGGAGTCTATCTATTGTCCCAGCAGAGATTAAATGGTATCATGATAGTATCCCGTTGAACTATGGAATTATCCTCGATATACGCAACGAGAGTGCTGTTGCTGCACTTGCCTTGCATGAGTGGGACCTTTATAAATATAATAACTCTGTCTATACCCACCTCTTTAAGGAGCGTTATGCCGATAACTCTTTGGGCGAATACTGCCGAATGATGATGAAGTCGGAGACCAATAAGAATGTGGCTGTGGCCCTTCTTGTGCTCTTCCTACTGTCCATCCTACCAGTATATTACGTAATGTATTATCGTCACCGCCTCGTCTATCAGTTCTGTTTGGAACGTGTAAGACAGATAAACACTATCCTCCTTAGCGACGTAAGCGAAGAGAACAAACTAAGAGAGGTTGAGAAAGGGGTGAGCGACAGATTTCCTGAACGATTATTGGCCATCGTCAACCAGATTAAGGAGGCACTTGTCGCATCCGTTGAGGAGAACCAGAAGAGCCAGTCTGATATCGAACTGCTCGAAGATGAGGTGCGTTGTGTGGAATACGAGAACGAACGTTTGCACATTAGTAATAGTATTCTTGATAACTGTCTGTCAACGCTGAAACACGAGACAATGTACTATCCTTCACGTATTCGCCAGCTTGTCGACGAAGCTGACGGTCAGCTTGAAGCGATTGACGAGTTGGCTATCTACTACAAGGAGCTCTATCAGATTCTTAGTCAGCAGGCTATGAGCCAGATTGAGGCCGTGAAACTTGTGTCGCGTCCTGTGGATATCACGACTTTGGTGAGTCCTGCAAAACTGACGACAGCCTTTGAGTCACCACTTATCAATGGTGACCCTGTCTTCCTGGCCTACTTATTTGAGATCTTATACCTTATTAATAATAACCAACCACTGACGGTCACTGCCGAAGAGCATCAGCCTGGTTACGTGACCTTACACGTCATCATGTCTACGCTGTCACTCTCTGATGATGCTTGTCGCAACCTCTTCCAACCATCTGCCGACCGTTTGATGTTCTTCATCTGCCGACAGATTGCCCGCGACAATGGCGAGGCTACAAACAAACGTGGCTGTGGTATCTCAGCTAACGAGACACCAGAGGGAGTGAGAATAGACGTGGTCTTGGCAAAAGCAAATTAAGAAACAAAATAAAACAAAATATATCTATGGAGAAGTTTAGAGTCATTATCGTTGAAGACGTACCCTTGGAATTAAAAGGAACGGAGGGTATCTTTAGAAACGAAATACCGGAGGCGGAGATTATCGGAACAGCTGAAAGCGAAGTTGCCTACTGGAAACTAATTAAGCAGAACCTACCTGACCTCGTGCTACTCGACCTCGGATTGGGTGGTTCAACAACGGTGGGCGTAGAGATATGTCGCCAAACAAAGCAGACCTATCCGAACGTGAAAGTACTTATCTTTACGGGTGAGATACTGAATGAAAAGCTGTGGGTCGACGTTCTTGACGCTGGTGCTGATGGCATCTGCTTGAAGAGTGGCGAACTACTGACACGTGGTGACGTGGCAAGTGTCATGTCGGGTAAACGAATGGTGTTCAATCAACCTATCCTTGAAAAGATTGTGGGTCGATTCAAAATGAGCGTGAGCGGTCAGCTAATGCACCAAGAGGCGATGGTCAGCTACGAGATTGATGAGTATGACGAACGCTTCCTTCGCCACCTTGCACTCGGCTATACTAAGGAGCAGATAACCAACCTGCGTGGTATGCCTTTCGGTGTAAAGAGTTTGGAGAAACGACAGAACGAACTCGTACAGAAGCTCTTCCCTGATGGAAACAATGGGATGAGCGTCAATGCTACGCGCCTTGTAGTAAGGGCATTAGAACTGCGTATTATCGATATCGACAATCTCCACGCTGATGAGGAATAAGTTAGGATATATTGTCTTAGTACTTCTCGTTTCCCAACTGGCATTGATACTGCTTTCATGGCTTGTTACGGCAGCTTTTCCTGAGCTCCCGATGCGGTCTGTATTGAGTAGTGAAGGTATCAGATGGTTCTTTGGCTCATTTGTCAGCAACCAACTATCACCACTGCTTATCTACTTTATTATGGCGGTGATGGCAGTGGGTGCGTGTGTTCGTAGTCGTCTTTATGATGCGTTACGTGAGACACTATCCAACACGAGAAGTAGCCTAACAACATCTTCTAACCATCAGCATAAAGTTCATTATCGTGAGAAAGTAGGCTTGCGCATAGCTTTGGTCGAGTTTATCGTCTATGTTATCATCATGGTTCTCCTCACTGCTATTCCCCACGCTATCCTCCTAAGCGTGACAGGACAGCTATTCCCCAGTTCCTTCTCATCCAGTTTTATACCTTCATTATCGCTCATCATCATCATTATGTCACTTACCTACGGTGTGGCAAGTGGTACGATTGACAGTGTCGCAAAGATGCACAAGATTCTTGTAGGCGGTTTAGAGGTTGGCTCAAGACTCGTTCCTACTTACGTTGTCGGCATTCAACTCTATATGTCGATAAGGTATGTATTCATCTTATAAAACTCCATGTAGATTGTTATTGGTTTGCAAACAGACTGCGAGAGTATGATGCTGTCTGTTTGTAAACCTTTTTGGTTCTTCAAATATTTGGCGTGATAAGGATATAGCCTAACCTTTGGTTTCTAATGAAATCTCACACAGAGAAAAGGAGAGTACGGAGTTTTCTTAAACACAGCACGGTAGCAAGAGATTCGTTGGGGAGCTTATCTCTCACAGAACTCACAGATTAAACAGATACCTTTCTGCGAACAGGGGAACCCACAAACGCCGATTGACGGCGACAGATTTATGTCTATTCATCAACACCTAACACCCATCACCCAACACCCATCTTTACCTGTAACGTTCTGTGCTATCGGTTGACTTAATGTCTCTGTGCCCCCTTTGTGAAATCTGTTCTTTTGTGTAACTCTGTGAGAAAAGAACACAAGAGTCACGTAGGGGTACCTCTCACAGATTGAACAGAAGCTTTTCTGCGAACAGGGGAAACTCACAAACGCCTGCAAGCAGGCATTATGTCTTTTATCTATAACAAATCACAAGGAGCCACCACCTTCTGATTTGGATCCATACCTCGCCTTTTCATTAACTTTCCAAGTCCAAACACATGGTAAGACTTAATCGGTTTAGGCGTAGCGAGTTGAATACCAAATTGGTCTTTGTAAATATCGTATATAAGTTCTGAACAATAGTATTTATCATTATTGAACTTAAAGGCTAAATCATACTTCTTACCAAGATATTTAGCATACCTAATCTTAACAGGTTTGTTAAGTACTCGTCTCCTCTTATACTTACCAAACTTTCCTCTACTAATCCATTTCTTAAGTGGGGTGAGCTTAACGACATTAGAGGCTTCAAGCACATAGACTTTACCGCCTTTTTCTACTATCACTCCACAATGTGACCACGGCGAATTAGTCGCTAACTGAATAAAAGGAGACTGATTACTTTGCGACACTTGAAAGATTAAATCTCCCTCTTTGAAATCATTTACTATCCGTGGCGTATGCTGTGCATATACTGCTATAGCAATGAGTAGTAACATGATTATTGTATTAAACTTTTTCTTCATTCTTATTCTTTATCTGTTAATACTGCTTTTATAGGTAATCCTAATAGGAATCGACAATACCAAGCAGCTTATACTTAGACCTATGAATATTGAACGTAGAGACAAGATATCCCTGACCCTTATGCTGTGTAAGCTGTAAAAAACCTTTTTTGCTTTCATCTTCAAGGTTTCTATACTACCTAAACAGACTATATTCACATCTACCATTTAACCCTCGAACGAGGCAATTACATCTCACTAAATATCAACGCCAATCTACCTCTCAAAACACGAAAATAGTTTTATTTATAGTTGCTGTCATTTTTAACATTTCGTGTAAGTCACTACTGACTAACCAGTTAACGCTCGCATTTGCATGACAGGAATGACAGCAAATTTATTTTTCACCGAAATCAAGCTTTGGGATGTCCGCCCTCAAAATTGCGATTTTGGGCATTCCCCATCAGTCCCATCACACCTCATCTCCACTAATGAATGTCATTCGGAAAATAATGTTACCAACAACTCATTCTTAAGACATCCCTACTCTAACCACCAAGAACTCTACTTCCAAAGAGCCATGAGTACTAATGGAAAGCAATTTCCTTAATCCTCATCGCAATGAATAACGAGGAGAACGATGTGTCTTAATCCTTGTTCTAATGGAAAATATTCTAAGAGTTACTACTTTTGAGCACGACACAATCACCAATCAGTCTTTATCCTTGTTCTAATGGAAGATACGCTCGGTATTATGAACATTTTTCCAAATCTTCATCAGTATGCAGGTGTCTTAATCCTTGTTCTGATAGAAGAAGCCCTCGGAGTACTTGATAGAGGTCTTATAAATTTAATTTATTCTGGCATAGACATGTTTACCATATATATAATGAGATAAGATAGAATAAAGAATAATCCTACAAATACCCATCTTAAGATGTTAGGTATTTTTTTTATATCTAAATATTTTATATTTTGCAAACCTATATCCAGATGCTGGAAACATCGATTTCTGCTTGAAATCAGAAACCCATTGTTCACCATTCCATATTGCTATATGCCCAAAGATATGGTTTTTAATAGCAGGAAATACGATTATATCACCTTTCTTATAATCTTTTGTTTCTATTACCTTAAAACCATATTTCGGTAATACTTTAGAATAATAATACGCTGGATAAATTCCTATTGGACATCCTCCTGCTTGCATAGCCCGCATAACAAACCATGCACAACAAGTATGTGATCTACTTAATGCATTATTTGTAACATATACAGCCGTCTTCTCTGGATTATAACTAAAATTTCTACTCCATATAACAAGAACGGATATCAGAATAATTACTATTGATAAAATCTTTTTCATTATTTGATTGAATCTAATTAATTCATACTATATTATTTACTATCTTGCACCACAGAACTTCCTGTCATCTTAGTCCTTGTTCTAATGGAACATACTTGCGGAGTTCCTGATTGAGTTCTTATAAATTTAATTTATTATGGCATAGACATATTTACCATATAAATTCTAATTTCGTTGTTTGATAGATACATTTAATAAATCATATATACAGGCATCTACATAAATATCAGAGTTTGGAGATTTAATCTCTACGAAATCATGATCTTTAGTGAAGTTCTTTAATCTATTATTAAAACTAAGAAGACTACTAACTAATGAACATAAGTTAATCCCAGCAAAAGTTACATCTCCAACTACAGGATAAGCTGTAGCATTTATATGATTTACTTGAAATGCATAATTACATACAGAAGCTAATACTTTAGTATACAACACACAATGAGCATTAGTTTCCTTCTTGAATGTAACTGGGCTACATTTGTCAGAAAACTTTAATGTCTCAGCAGTTAGCTCAATGCTATAATCAATTATCTCATCTTCAGACATGTTTTTTGTCTTAGACTTAATAATTTCTTTTTGAAACTTTGGAATAGTTATTGAACCATCTCTATTATGGCTTTTTACTAATCCCAAACGAAGAAAAGGAATAACCAAACTTATTAGTAAAATAGTAATTAATCCTCTTTTGAGTAATTTATTTTTAACTCCTATATTAATTAAGTAGATAATAACATATAATACTAATACTACTATTATTAATAAAGGCACTAAAAATAAAAAACTCCATCCAAAATCACCATAGTGTTGAAATGAATAATCTAATTGTTCACCCATAATATAATTGTTATTGTTGTTTATATTTTCCTGATTTAATATCTCTAATCCTTGTTATAATGGAAGGTAGTCTCGGAGGAGCAAGAGACAACTCTGCAGTATGCATCTATTTAGTCTTAATCCTTGTTTTAATGGAAAATACTCTCGGAGCGCTGCAGTGGCAGATTACTTAGGCTTTACCATGTCTTAATCCTTGTTCTAATGGAAGATACTCTCGGAGTGCTAAGTCACTCCATCGCTTCGGCATCTTGGAATTGTCTTAATCCTTGTTCTAACGGAAGATACTCTCGGAGGATGTCTGGACAGATAACATGGGAATAATGCTTGGGTCTTAATCCTTGTTCTAATGGAAGATACTCTCGGAGAAGATGGTGGATACGAGATAAAAGGGCATGATGATGTCTTAATCATTGTTCTAATGGAAGATACTCTCGGAGTTCTGATCTGTAATGAATCATACGAGGCCGCGGACGTCTTAATCCTTGTTCTAATGGAAGATACTCTCGGAGACTGGTTTGACTTCAACAAGTGCAAATCATGTAGCGTCTTAATCCTTGTTCTAATGGAAGATACTCTCGGAGATTGATTTTTATAAAGAAGTAAAGAATATTCTTTTGTCTTAATCCTTGTTCTAATGGAAGATACTCTCGGAGACTGGTTTGACTTCAACAAGTGCAAATCATGTAGCGTCTTAATCCTTGTTCTAATGGAAGATACTCTCGGAGATTGATTTTTATAAAGAAGTAAAGAATATTCTTTTGTCTTAATCCTTGTTCTAATGGAAGATACTCTCGGAGTGCACGGCCAGTACGAGTACTTGTACGGTCCTACAGAGTCTTAATCCTTGTTCTAATGGAAGATACTCTCGGAGATTAAACGTTACAGAACTAACACAAGTACCAGAATTGTCTTAATCCTTGTTCTAATGGAAGATACTCTCGGAGAGTTAGGGACGTGAAGGCTTTGTTTCAGGCAGGGGGAGAGTAGTAAGACTTATAAATTTGAGCTTTGTTGACAGAAATTAACTACTTTCTAAGCGGGTGCAAAGGTAGCTATTTTTGGGCAAAATGTCAAGGAGCGAAGGGGTAAATAACGCTAATCAAGAGCGGAAAAACTTATAAGTTCGTTCCTACCTGACGCTTCCAGAAACGGGAGGTGATATCCTCGAAGGATCCATCGGGACATCGGCGGTACATCCGCTGATTAGTGCGTGGGGAGTCGAGACCACCAAGATGGCGGAGATAGGGCCCCACTTTGATATAGTCGAAACGCTGTTGGTCGATGAGTGGGGAGATTGCTGTGCGCCCAGTGTACCAGCCAACTTTCAGTCCCGCATGGTTCTGTCGCACGTGTTCAGCGAGCCTGTCGACCTCAGCCGGGTCGCCATCGCCCCCCATAAATCCCACACATGTTATCGTGTCTTTCGCTTCATGAATCAATGTAGACAACGCCTCTGTCGTCAGGTCATGTCCCCTATCCGTCCACAGGAACTGACTATGGCAGCCAGGACAGTGACACGGACAACCAGACACGTTAATGGCAAGGGTCACCTCATCGGGGAACTCCTGAAAAACGATATCTGTATTTATATAATGAAGCATTTCTATCTGACTCTAAACGATAAAACACATTCACGTTCAATGGGTTACATTCATCCGCACAACAGCGTCCCCTATCCTATCGAACGGACGACTTTCTGCCCTACAAAGATATAAAGAAAGTATTAAACACAGCAGAGTTTATATGAAAATATATAGGATAAGTAAATAGAACGGGAAATGATGGTACCCCTCCCTACACGGAGAAGAGAGAAAAGGAGGGGCACCACTTTCAATAAAATCTTGTGTGCTCAGCTAATCTGTGTTCTTATGTGAGAAAAAGAATGTGCCTTTTCTATGAGATTACACACAGACAAGTCTTTGAGACGATTCAACTCTAACAAAGTAAAGTATAAAGATGGAATAACCTTTAAACGATGTAAAGATTATTGTCTGTTTGTATTATAATTAGAGTTCTATTCCTTTATATAAATTCTTCAAATTCTGCATCTTCGTCAAATTCCTCAGCTGTCTTTATTACATCTTTAAAGAAATCACTATTGTAACGCAGCTTCTCTGCAAGCTTATTCGCGGAAGGCCCAAAAGCAGCATAAGTAATTGTACCAGAAATTAGAGCACCAAGTGCAGGTATCAATTTTGATGCTGACTTGGCAAAAAGCTGTTTTGACATTCTGATTCCAATCCATTTAGAAATTTGTTTAACTAAAACATACCAACTTGTACGCCCAAAAGCAATCATAGGTACTCGCTTTACAACTTGTGCTGCTAATGCTTTTGAAACATGGGAAATGATTCTATTCATTCCTGACACGCCAAACATTACAGCTAAGAATGGTGTCAGAATGTTGACACTATTTGGAGTTAACTTTCCATCTTCCATGAGATCTGGGAAGCCATAAATATAAGCTAATTTTTGACAAAGGTTAAGACAAAAGCAAACGTATTGTGCCATATCTGCCACCGCAAGTCCCGCCACAACAAAAGGATTACCAGCCACACCTGTTGCTGCAGATACAGCTGTCACTTCTAATCTCGCAACTTTGATTACGTTTTTAGCAACTAAATCAAGTAAGTCGAGCTCAAGTATTGCACGTGGATTTTGCTTTATAATTTGTGTAATTTGTTCTTTTGTGCAATATTCGGAAAAGGCATTCCTCAAGAAAGCCTCTCTGTCTACCTTAACAGCAGGAAATTTCAGTGCATTGTTCATCACTGTGTTAAAAATCTCTGCACTTTTGTTTGTACTCATAAAATTCTAATTTAATTATATTTAGGTTAAAACTCTCATGTGCAAATTTACAAAAAAAATGAGAAATAAAGAACAATAAAGATAAAGATATTATTTTTTTTGTTAAATATATGGGCCTTTGTGATTCGGTCCATATAGTTACGAGGTAGACTATTTTAGCTAAACAAGTGAACAAGTTAATATACAAACAGCTTGTACGGCCTGTTAGATATTAGCTGGCTTATTTCAGTTTTATCAAAAACCTCATTTACCTGTCTACTTGTCATCTTGTTCTTATACCTGTTTATTCATAATGTCTGAGAACAAACTTATGGTTGCTTTGTATAAATCATAAGCGTATAAAAAAATAAAAGTTTCAGCTTGATATATATTCTTAAGGGACGTAGTGAACACTGTCACCACAAAGATATACCTTTAATTTTAGTCTCGTAAGCTTTTTAGAACAAATCTTTGAAAATCAATGGGAAAGTATTTTAAGATATAATGGACATCGATACAACTCTACAAGCCTACTAACAAGAGACACAACGAAGCCTTATATCCTCTTCATAGGGGTATCTCGGTAATCACGCCCTTCCCTTCGGTGGGAGGGGAAAGGGGGAGGGGCCAGCTGGAGGTCGGAGTTAGGACGCTTAGAGAAAGATTTATCTTTTGTAAAAGAAAATGACGTTCTTACCTCCAACAGAGGCCTAATTGGGTTTGAGAGGAGGCCTTTCTGCGTGGGAGAAGACGCCCTTCTTGACCCTTGAAGGGCCTCTTCTCGACCCTTACTAAGCATCTTTTACTTTACAACAGTATAACTTCTTAATAACAAAAGAGTTACGAGAACATTAAAGACTACGTTTCTCTCTTATTTTCAACAAGTATAGCACTGATTCATGTAAAGTAATTTCAAAACAACAAAGCAGCAAGATAAGACATCACAAAGCCTCATCCTATTCTCCCAAGTGACGTTCCCAACATACCTTATAGCCGTAACTGCCGTTAAAGCATAGTATTATCCTACATTCACAAGTGACGTTCCCACCATTCTTTATAACCGCAGTCACCGGTCAAGCACAACCCTCTCATTTGCGCCTAAATCTATCCTTTCGCCCTCTCCTCCTTGCCTCTATGCGTCAAAATTCATGAAGTTTTATCGTGACAAAGTAGCTTTTCACGGAACAGACAGGTACGCTCTTCACACACATAGAGAACACATGAAAAGCAGTATAAACAACCGAGTCCATAGAAAATAATGCCATACATCGGCAAAAGCGACCAACGATTTTGCTTGGCTACAACACCTCCGTAACTCCTACCCATAAACAGATTACAATGCCACACAGCGATAAGAAAAACCCTTCCACTACGCACATTGAGACCCTCCTAACCATGGTTGCCCCATCACTCCCTCGTTCGGCAGAGCTAATAAAAGGCTCGGTCAGCGCTCTAACCAAGCCTTTGGCATAACATTACAAAAGATATATTGAAGGCTAACGACATAGCCTCTCCAATTATTAGGCTAATGAAAACGAACACACAACATGCCATATAAGGATTGAAGGAAACCATCTCAGCCACGCTGCCTTCTCGTCCTTATCATCGTAAGCAGCGCATGTAAGGACTAAAGAAAGCCACCCCAGCCACGTAGAATCCCCCTCCCCAGTCAAGGAGAACAGGGTATACGAGGACTAAGAAGGTCACTCCATCCACTTAGAGATCTCTCCTTTATCAAAGAGAATGCGCCATGTAAGGATTGAAGAAAGCCACCCCTGCCTCGTAGAATCCCCTCCCCTATCAAGGAGAACAGGACATACGAGGACAGAAAAAAGTCACTCCATCCACTTAGACCCCTCTCCATTAATAACATAAGCAGGGCATATAGTGGCTGAAGAAAGACACTTCAGCCACTATACACATTGTTCGTGTGCCCACAGAGCACGTTAGTTACTTCTTGGGTTCTGCTCTAAGTTGCCCTTATAAGCATTGATAGCCGACTGCGGAATAAAGTAGATTACACGGTAGTCGGTCGCTGGGATGTCAACCATCGGCTGATGTGGACCAGGGAAGCGACGTGTTAGTGTATCGCCATTACGGAACACGTCGTAGCTACGCTCAGCCTCAAAGGCAAGTTCCAATTGGCGTTCTTTGTCCACTAAGGTCTTTGCCGTAGCGGCCGTAAACTGTGCACTCGTATAGCTACCACCCACGATAGCACGCTCACGGATAGTGTTCACGTCGGCCATCGCACTACTGATGTTACCCAACTTCACGTTAGCTTCAGCACGATTGAGGTACATCTCATCAAGACGAGAGATGACAGGCGAGTACAACTGGTTCTCCTTACCACCCTGACGAGAGCATTTCACCACGTAAAACATAGGGTAAACGCGGTTAAGCTTCATCTGATAATCAAGCACACCACGGTAGGTATGCCCCTGATAGTTTATCGAGTAGAGGCGTTGCGCAGGGTCGATAGGTGTCAGAACAAGCGGTGTGGTGTGTCCTGTCCCCGTCGTATCGCATGTCAGACTATTGTCTGGCTGCCGTGTATAACGCAGTTGCACGTAGTTGAAGTTCACCTGATTACCGCTCGCATCATAGACGTTCTTGATGAAACGGAACACTGGGACGTACTTATCAGTCTTATCCTTTACATACTGAGGCTCAATGAATTGCGCACGAATATCAGTATATTTCTTATTAAACCAATCGTTCTGACCCGTCTCATTGAGCAAGTCGAGATATTTAGCCGAGGCATACATCTCTCCCCAACCCATACCGCCAATATTCGAATACATACCGCCGATGGTGTAATAATAGTCCCAACCAGGAAATTCGGAGTCTACCCTCTTCACCACAAAGATGTTTTCAGGGTTGTTCTCAGGCTCCAGCGTGTTACTAACACCATAGTCTTTACGACTTAGCAGACTAAACTTACCAGAGTCAATCACCTTCGTTGCGTACTCAACACTCTTCTGTGCGTAGGCCGTGTTAGGGTTCTCATAGGTACCACTCATATAGAGGTAGACCCTACTCAACATTGCCCAAGCAGCTTCCTTAGATGCGAATATACAGTGTTCCTCGCCATGTATGTCTTCAGTCATCAGTGAAGCCGCCTTCTCCAAGTCGCTAATAGCCTGCTCGTAGGTCTCCTTCACAGTAGAACGATTAGGTAAGACAGCATTAGCAGGGTCGTCAGGAGTACCGTTGACAATCGGCATACCGAGGTTCTTCTCAGGGTTCTGGGCGTACGGTCTACCGTATGCACGACAGAGATAGAAGTAGATCATGCCTCGTAAATAGTAACATTCGCCCAGCTGAGTATCCGTAGTAGTATTCTTACCTTCGGGGATTGCCTTAATAATATTAGATGCTTGAGCAACGACCTTATAGCTGAAATCCCAGAAGTTCTGTAGCCTGTAGTTATTAGGAGTGCGTGAGTAAGAGATAAACTCATAGAAAGCATCGGTAGAAGTACCACGTATCATGATATTATCTCCAGCATATTCACCACATCTATACATAGGGTCCGACCATGTTTTTAGGTATCCATAGCATCCCTTTAGTAGTGCTGGAAAACTCTCATCGATGTTCTTTGTCATGGCATCCTCATCCATCATATATTCAGGATGACGCTCAACACTACACGAAACCATTGTGATAGCTGCCAAAAGCAGCAGATATATTTTCTTCATGATAGACTCTTTTGTTTAGAATGTAAAATTAACGCCAAGCATAAACTTACGTACAGAAGGATAGACACCAGCGCCAGTAGAGATCGAGAGAGCTGTCGAACGCTCGCCAGAGGCATTGCGGCCACTGTCAGCAGCAGGCAGTTCTGGATCAACACCAGAGTAGTCAGTAATGCAGAAGAGGTTTTCTCCGCTTACATACACCCGTAAAGCCTTAACGACATCACTCTTAAGATGGAAGTTATAACCCAAGGTTAGAGAGCGAAGCTTTAAGAAGTCGGAGCTTTCTAAGTATCTTGTAGATGCCTTGTTAGCGTTAGAAGGGTTATTGTATGCGGCTGCTGGGTGAGTAGCAATGTCTCCCTTCTGTCTCCAACGCTTCCATCCTTTCTGTAGACTGAACTGGTTACGGTCGGTATAGGCACCATCTGAGTCGTACTCCTGTCGTGAGTAGTTATAGATAGAAGCACCCAAAGAATAGCCAAACACGGCATTAAAGTCGAAGTTCTTATAGGTAAGTGTGGTAGAGAAGCTACCGAACACGCTTGGTGTAGCACGTTTGTCGAGGGCTATCTGGTCGGCTTTAGCATAACTCTTCGTGATAACCCGCTCGCCATTAGCATCTGTTGTGTACCACTGTGGAGCACCTGTCTCTGGGTCAACACCAGCCCATTCGCGCAGGTAGTAAGTGTCGACACTCAGTCCGGGACGTAACAACGTGTTAGCAGAACCCGCTATACCATCGCCAACAATGATTTGGTCTCTACCGCTATACAGCTTCTTAATCTTGTTAGAGTTGGTCGACAGGTTAGCATCAACAGTCCATGTAAGGTCCTTCCCCTTGATGATGTCGGCCGAAAGCGTTGTCTCAAAGCCAGTATTTGTCAGCTCACCAATATTCTGCCAGATGCTTGTCACACCGATAACACCTGATATAGGCACAGCGAAAAGGAGGTTACTCGTGCGCTTGTGATAGAAGTCGAAGGTCATACGAAGGCGACGGAACATATTAAGGTCGATACCTACACCGGTCGTAAAGCTCTTCTCCCACGTCAGTTTCTTGTTCGCTAACTGAGCGATGACAGCACCCGGTTTCTCGTTATAGTTGGCTCCTAAGCTGTATAACCCATATTGTGGATAGAGGCTGTTAGGTCGACTACCGACCGAGCCATAGGATGCGCGCACCTTCAGATAGTCTATGCAAGGCACCTTAAACCACTTTTCTGCCGTAGCAACCCAGCCCCCACTGACCGAGAAGAACGTACCGTAGGCTGCATCCGAACCAAAGTTACTTGCGCCGTCTGTTCTCAATGACAGTTGAAGGAGGTATTTATTAGCATAGTCAGCATTGAGGTTAGCGAAGAAAGACTGTACTGCCCATTCGTATTTATTACCTCCCACCGACTCAGGTGTCGACGTGATGTCGAGTTGTGCAAAGCCTGGAACAAGTCCTGTCCCACTCCCATTATGATAACGATACTCGCCATCATTAAACTCATAACCGAGCATTAAGAAGCCATGATAATCCCCGAAGCTGCGTGTCGCTTTGATTAACTGGTTCGTATAACGGCGTGTGTTCGTACTGGTACTCTCGCTCACACGACCCTTGTCTTCCGCTCCCGAGGTACGAGGGTCTACATAGCTCTTGTCAAGGTGGGTACTCCAACGATAACTGTTCACTGATGAGAAGGTCAGCCAGTCAGTCAGATAGATATCGAAATCGAAGTTTCCATTAAATGAATAGGAGTCATACTTGCTCCAATTATACTGTAACTCATAGAGATAGTTAGTAGAGTTACTGTTCACCCAAGCCGATGATCTATTGCCGACAATATTCCCATTCTCATCGTAAGGGCTATCCCATGGCAGCATAGAATACATAGAATAGGTGGAGCGTTGGCGGTCGTCAATAACACCCTTACTACCGTTCAAGGATGGACGAATAGCTATCCATGAGAATGGTTTGAAGTTTAGTTTCATCATGGTGTTATATCTCGTGAAGTCATATCCACGTACTGCACCATCTTCCTTATAGACTCCACCTGTGAAGACAGCACTCAACTTATCTCCACCACTATTAATAGTAAGGTCGTAGTTCTGCACGTTTCCCGTGTGAGTAGCCAGTTTCCACCAGTCGAAGTTACTATCTCTCAGTTGTTCATTCCATCGTGGGAAAGCTATCTCAGCAGCGTTGGTAAACGACTTATAGTAGTCGTATAGCTCGGCACCATCCATCATCTTGACCTTTCCATTATTCAAGGTTGAGAGGCCCATCTTGGCTGAGAAGGTAATTGACGTTTTACCAGCTCGTGCGCTTTTGGTCGTCACCACGATAACACCATTAGCTCCTTGCGAACCATAGATGGCTGTAGAAGCAGCATCTTTCAGTACGGTGAGCGACTCAATATCGTTTGGATTGATGTCGCCAGGGTCCTTTCCTACGATGACACCATCGATGACCCAGAGTGGAGCCGTACTGCCATTGATAGTAGACTTACCACGTACAATGATCGCACCAAACGACCCTGGCTTGCCAGAACCAGGCATAACGTTCATGCCAGGTATCTTTCCTGTGAGCATGTTAGTGACGTTTGCGGTCGTTACATTCGTCAGTTCCTTATTGTCAATACTCTTCAGCGAACCCGTCAGACTGTTGCGTTTCTGCGTGCTATAGCCCACCACGACTGTTTCACTTAGCATTGTGGAGGTAGCGACAAGGCTAATTGTCATATTCTCAGCAGCCCTCACCGTCTTCTTCTCATAGCCTAACGAAGTGACAACCAGCTCATCACCAACTTGTGCATCGATAGAGAACTCTCCATCAATGTTCGTTATGGTCATCTTCTTAGTACCATTTACGGTAATACTGGCACTGATAATCGGTTCACCTGACTGTGAATCAACAACTTTACCTTTGATAATAGAGGTCTGCGCTTGTATCGTCATCGCATGTGTAGCGCATGCTTTCTGCACCACGTAAGGGCTACACATAAGAGGGACCACCAAGAGCAGCGATCGTCCAAGGTTAGTTTTTCTCATAGTTCTCATGTTTTTATAGGTTTTTACTTATATTGTTTTCACATCTCACAACACTTGTGTGCTGTTTAACTTGTCGTAGGTTAGCTATCTGCAAATTTATAGTATTTTTTTTAATTGTAGCCTATTTCAGCTTCTTTAACACATCTTTATCCCGTTTTTCTGCCCACAACTGCCCACGACCCTCCCATTCACACGCCTCTTGGCGAGTGCTAAGTAGTTGCTGTCCCCTCCCCTTGTGGGCTCGAAACGTGTACTCAAAACCTCCGTGAACTCTGTGTGCTCTGTGAGATATAAAAGTCCCCAGCGAGTTGCTTATGTATCATCTCATAGAGTGGGTGCGTTCTCTTTCTCACAGAGTTACACAGAAGAACAGAACACACAAAGGCCCACAGAGACATTAAGTCAACCGATATCACAGAACCTTACAGCCAATTTTAGCTGAAACGCTCTGTGAACTCTGTATGCCGAAGGCCTTCTGTGGGCTCGAAACAGTGCGCAAAAATGCTCTGTTAAATCTGTGTGCTCTGTGAGAGAAAAAACTCCCCAGTGTGAGAGAAAAACTCCCCCACCGAGTTGTTTGTGTGTCATCTCACAGAGTGGGTGCGTTCTCTTTCTCACAGATTTACACAGAAGAACAGAACACACGGGCTCATAGAAGATAGTGGCCCCTCCCCCTTCCCCTCCCCCGAAGGGAAGGGGAGTGATCACCGAGATACCCCTATAAGGAGGATGTGCGTCTCGTTCTATTATCTTACTGGCTGTCTTGTAGGGGTAACCTCACATACTACGCCCCTCCCTGCGGGGGAGGGGTTGGGGGAGGGGCCACTATCTTGTGGGCTCAAACTGTGCGCCAAAAACCTCCGTGAACTCTGTGTGCTCTGTGAGAGATAAAAGCCCCCAGCGACCTTAACAAACACCCATCACACGAGTAATTTACTAATTCAAACACTCTTTAGAGTAGTCAATAAGGACGTAAAAAATCATTACATCTCATCAAGTTAAGGACGCTCAATATAGGAGAACAACACAGCTTACCATCGACACTATAACCCACAAGAAATCAAACGATTACAAACACCATTCGAGAACATGCCTTTCTTGCATGAAGAACATGCCCTTCTTGGGCCAAGAAGAGCATGTTCTTGAACGTTGAAGGGCCTCTTCTTCTATCTTGAAGAGCACATACTCCATCCAAGAGGAGCGAAAAATATTGACATAAAGACACGAAGATGGGTGCATGACGTGCCTCAGGACGAAGGGAAGACATACGTCGTGCTGACAGAAAACGGGTGTAGTCTGTGGAGATAGTAAGTAATAAGATGTGTGCTTTTAGATAGCGTTACGTATCTCAATATAGTTCTTAAACAGCCAAGAATTACCCTCAGCGATAACCTTAACAACCTCAGCACAAACGAAGAGACCGATAAGGACCGAAAGAACAAACGCTAAACTGAACCCGAAGAATATCCAGAGATCACCGTCAGCGTACTTCTCTTGAAAACGACGCAGGCGCGAAGACGACTTATTAACAAACTCGGTTGTGGTCTCGGTTGCGTTCTTCAAGGTCTCACCAGCTCGTTGAGACGCTTCAACAAGCTTCAGTCTCATCTCTGCAAGCTTCTCTTTTGAAGGCGTGTGGAGGAGGTGCGTCGGTACAGTCGGTAAGTTTTTAGCCTTCTTAACGACGATAGGTGAAGCCTCAGCCAATGGAATAACGGAGCGAGCATGCGTACGAATAGGTTGCGGTTCATCAAACCTACAAGTCAAGACGTTACCACAATAGGGGCAACGATACTTCATTGTCCCATACTTCTCGGTCTCGGCCACAAAGTCGCGACCGCAGTTATTACATTTGACAGTATATCTCATGATGGGGACAAAAGTATAAAAAAATGTTGAAACAACCGCAAAAAACGATATTATTTATGTGTTGTAAGGCGTTAATTCGACTTAGAACGAGTAGCCGAGGTTGACCATTATGGAGTTGCTGGCAGCATGATACTTGCCGTAAGCGAGGTTCAGTTTGAACTGCTCGAGGTTGATTCCCGCTCCTACACTGAACCCTGCGCCATGTGCACTGGCGTTCTCAGCCGTTCCGACGGTCATCTCGTCGGCCTTGCGAAAGTTATATCCGCCCCCAATCCATATACTTTCCGATAGCAGAATGTCTGCTCCAAGATTTAAATGATTGATGAACCGATAGTCATAATGGGTCATATCGACAAGCGTGGCAGACACTCTTACGGGTAAGGCGACGAAGGTCTTGCTCACACCTAACTGTACGTCAATAGGCATCTTACCATAGTCTTCCTCGTAGGCCTTTATCTGTCCACCGAGATTCTTAGCCACTAACGACACCGACCATTGGTGATCTGGCTCATACCAGTTAAGGCCGAGGTCGACACCCACAGCCATTGAGTTGTATTGTCCGATATAAGATGTGATAAACTTTGCCGTGATACCTCCCACGAGGTTGCGTGCTAACTCGTATGAAAAGATACCTTCAACGGCAATGTCGTTGGCATTGAACGTACCCGTCTGTACATTGTTAGCATCGACCTCCTTCATCTTCCCGTAGTTCATATAGAGTACACCGCCAGCGAGGGTAGCCTTCTCACCTAAGGCTTTAGTGTACGATGCACTCATGAAATGGGCCCCTCGCATATAGTTCATATAGTTGAGTCCAACGGTCTTGTCGCTCACTGACGAAGCTAAGGCAGGGTTAGAAAACATCAACGAGGGGTCGTCCTCGATAATTGAAATATTCTCTCCGCCTAAGGCAGCAGCATGAGCACTAACCGGAAGACGCAAGAAGTTGTATTCAGTTTGACTCTCCTGCGCTCGCATAACAGCCGCAAAAAGTGTTAATAGGAGGGTGAAAACGATTTTTTTCATCTGTTCTAAACTAATTTCTCGGCAAAGTTACAGCTTTTTCCGAATATCTTATTACTTTTGTCGTTGCAACCTTTTATATGGCAATAATTAGCCATCTATGGTTTGTATAACGGCAGAAACGAGCGTTTAGTATATCTTATATTGGAAATAAAGAAGTCAAATAGAGCTGATTTAGAGAGTAAACGGTGGGTTGGTTTCCTATTGGGAATCATCGTTGCACTGTCTATTTTCTTTGTTGCCATGGAGTATAATTCATCGGGAACAGAGGACGACTCGGCCAATACCAAGGCCATTAAGAATGTCACACTACACGATATGGACATGCTGCCGGCCATCGACCAGCAAGATTTAGCTAAGACACAAGAGGACAAGAAACCCACGATGGAGGACTTACTCAACCTGAAACGGCGTGATGTACCTAATAAGGTAACACCGCATGATGCGGGGAGTATGAACTCAAACGACAAGAAGACGGGTGCTCCACAAGTAAGTGAAGAACCCATCGTCATGCCTATGGTGACTACAACTCCCGAACCTCCGAAGGTGAAAGAAGAAGCTAAAAAGGAGATGGAGAAGATGTCTGACGATACATCCGACAAGGTTGTAGAACGTTATGACGATAAGGTTAGCAAGCGAATCCTATCCCAGACGCCTACACCCCCAGGTGGTTGGGTGGAGTTTATGAAGTGGCTTACGAAGACATTACAGTACCCTGCCGATGCTAAGGACAATAATCTGCAAGGGACAGTGAATATTACTTTTATCATCAACGCCGATGGTACGGTGCATGATGTGACTGTTAAGAATGGTAAGATACCTGTCCTTAATGCTGAGGCACTGCGTGTCTTGAAGACAATGGGCAAATGGAAGCCTGGCATCGAACGCAATAAACCATGCCGCTCGTTGGTAGAGATACCTTTTGTCTTCCAACTCTCTTAACACACACGACGGCTGTCTGCCGTCACAACGATTATTTATAACATAACTTTTAACACCTACTCTATATGTACACTGCTGACGAAATTCTATGTAAAATTAACGAGTATATAAACAATCTCACCTACGATCGCAAGCCACAGAGCTTGTATGACCCTATTAAATATGTACTCTCGCTGGGCGGGAAACGTATCCGTCCTACGCTGATGCTCCTTGCCTATAATCTCTTCAAAGATGATCCGGAGACGATACTATCACCGGCTTGTGCCTTGGAGACCTACCATAACTATACGCTCTTGCATGATGACTTGATGGATGATGCACCTCTTCGACGCGGACAGCAGACGGTTCACGTGCGTTGGGATGCTAACACGGCTATCTTGTCGGGTGACTCTATGCTCGTATTGGCCTTCGAACGTATGGAACAGTGTGACAGTAGACACCTACGTGAGGTGTTGCGTCTCTTCACGACAACGGCACTTGAGATAGGAGAGGGTCAACAGTATGACATGGAGTTTGAGAACCGCAATGACGTAAAGGAGGCCGAATACATCGAGATGATACGCCTGAAGACAAGTGTACTATTGGCTTGTGCGATGAAGATTGGCGCTATCCTTGCTGATGCACCAGCCGATGACGTAGACAATCTCTATAAGTTTGGTGAACAGATAGGACTGGCCTTTCAGCTACAAGACGACTACCTCGATGTCTATGGAGACCCGAAAGTGTTCGGAAAGAAGATAGGCGGCGATATTATCAGTAATAAAAAGACTTACATGTTGATAAATGCTTTCAACAAGGCGAACGTCCGCCAACGTAAAGAGTTGGAGAGATGGATTGGCTGTGAGAACTTTAATCATAACGAGAAGGTGGCTGCCGTCACTGCACTCTATAATAGTATTGGGGTCGACAAGATGGCTATCGAACGTATCAACTACTATTTCGATGAAGCTAATAAATACCTCGATGCGGTGAAGGTGAGCGCTGACAGGAAAACAGAACTGGTGGCATACGCACAGAGAATGCTGCATAGGAAGAGGTAACGGGGGACCTCCCCCAGCCCCTCCGAAGGAGGGGAGCCCTAACAGGACAGGCTGGATAAAAGCGGAATAAACGTGGAGTAGCTGTTCTCAACATCTATCATTCCTCAGCTTATATACGCTCCTTCAATATCCTATAAACATCTCGTTAACACCCAACACTTATCACCCATCACCCCAACATTCATCACCCATCACCCTTATAAACACCCCATCAACACCCAACACTCATCACCCATCACCCCTATAAACACTCCATCAACACCCAAAACTCACCACCCAACACCCTTATAAACACTCCATCAACACCCAACACTCATCACCTAACACCCAACTCTCACCACCCAACACCCAACACCCAACACCCAATGATTATCGACACTCACGCTCATTTAGATGTAGAAGAATTTGCTGACGACCTCCCAGAGGTAATCAGTCGCGCTCGTGAAGCAGGCGTAGAAAAGATATTCATACCAGCTATCGACCTCAATTCAATGGACACTGTGATGGCTGTATGCCGTCAGTTCCCTGACACCTGTTACCCAATGATAGGATTGCAGCCCGAAGAGGTGCGCAAAGACTGGCGTGAGGTATTAGACGCAATGTACCAACGTATCATGCTTTCCCTCAAACAGAAGGAGGAAGGAACGGCCCTACCTGGTGAGACAATCATCGCCATTGGTGAGGTTGGACTTGACTTCTATTGGTCGAGAGAATACGAACAAGAACAGTTAGCGGCCTTTGAGGAGGCTGTGAAATGGAGTGTGGAGACACGCTTACCACTGATGATTCACTGTCGGAAGGCCCAGAACGAGATGATACATATCATGCGACACTATGAGAAGGAACTGCCGGGTGGTGTCTTCCATTGCTTCACTGGCAATCAACGAGAGGCTGAGGCATTCCTACGCTTCGACCGTTTTGTATTAGGTGTGGGCGGTGTCTCTACATTTAAGAGTAGTCATCTTCGTGAGGACCTGCCTGCTGCAGTACCCCTCGATCGCATCGTTCTCGAAACAGATAGCCCTTACATGGCACCTGTCCCCTACCGTGGTAAACGCAACGAGAGTGCTTTCATCGTTGAAGTGATGCGTACCCTTGCTGCAAGCTATGGCCTTGACGAGGCCAAGTTCGCCCAGAGAACCAATGAGAATGTGCGTAGAGTGTTTGGTATTGGGTGATGGGTGTTGAATGTTGGGTGATAATGCTTTGATAGGTTGCGAGGGAGGTAGATGCAGCGAGATAAGGTAATGATAAATAAGAGAAAAGTAAGTATATGAAGAAAATAACTATCGCCATCGACGGCTTTTCATCATGTGGAAAGAGTACAATGGCAAAGGACTTGGCCAAAGAGATAGGTTATATCTATGTGGATACAGGGGCTATGTATCGCTCTGTAACCCTTTATGCACTCCGTCATAACCTCTTTAACGCTGACGGAACTATCCGTGAAGAGGAACTGCAAGAGCAGATGAAGGATATTAACATTAGTTTCCAACTTAATAAAACGACTGGTCGTCCAGACACTTACCTCAATGGTGAGAACGTTGAAAACGATATCCGAACGATGGAAGTATCGTCTCATGTGAGCCCTATCGCCACCCTTGCCTTTGTTCGTGAGGCCCTTGTAGCACAACAACAACGCATGGGTGCAGAGAAGGGTATCGTCATGGATGGACGAGACATTGGTACGGTAGTGTTCCCAAAGGCTGAATTAAAGATATTTGTCACCGCCTCTGCAGAGGTGCGTGCACAGCGTCGTTACGACGAACTAAGGGCGAAAGGGATGGATGCCGACTATGCCGATATACTCAAGAACGTGGAGGAACGCGACTATATCGACTCTCATCGTGCCACGTCACCACTCCGTAAAGCCGATGATGCCATCGAACTCGATAATAGTAATCTCACAATTGCTGAACAAAAGAAATGGCTCTACGAACAGTATCTTAAGGCTGCGGAGGAATAGAAATCGCCTAACCCTTAGGTCGTTATTAGGGCTAATAGGGGCTAATAATCTATTAGCCCTATAGGCCCTATAAGGCCAATTGGGCCAATAAATAAGGCTAATAAGGCTAATAATCTATTAGCCTTATAGGCCCTATAAGGCCTATAAGGCCAATAAATGAGCCTAATAGGCCCAATAACAAAGCTCTATCTGTAAGATTGAGGAGCATTGTCTTGTCGAATTATTTACGTGAAAAGAAATATTTCCAGTCGTGAAGAAAAATATTTCCAGTCGTGATAATAAATAATTATTATCGTGTAAATAATTCGCTACAGACAATTAACACGATAAGTAACGACCGACAATTACATACGAATTATGGATTAAGAAATACTAAAAGAGAGAGATTTATACATCCTTCACTCCGCTATCTCAACTTAAAATGTTACCTTTGCAGCTATGAAGTTAATAAGAGTAATATTCCTCATAGCCTGCATCTTCTCTTTTGCAGATACTAAGGCGCAATATACTATACAATGCGAAGACACCTGCAGTCACATCCATGGACTCGATATGAGCCATTATCAAGGTGACGTATGGTGGGAGACAGTGGCCGAGAACAGTAATCACAAACTCAATTACGTGTACTTAAAAGCTACTGAAGGAGGCTCACGTATCGACCAACGCTATCTTGACAATATCGAAGCAGCACAACGCTACGGTATGAACGTAGGCTCATATCATTTCTATCGTCCGACTGTCCCACAAGAAGAACAGCTTAGGAACTTTCGCATGCAATGCCGCCCACAAGACCAAGACCTCATTCCGATGGTAGATATTGAGACTACTGGTGGACTGGGCAGAGAGGCTTTGTGCGATAGTCTACAGCGTTTCCTCGTACTCATGACTAAGGAGTATGGGGTCAAACCGTTGGTCTACACTTACACAAACTTCTATGATCGCTACCTCAGTGGGGCCCTTGATGGCTATAAGCTCTTTATCGCACAGTATAACGGACGAGAGCCGGTACTGCAAGACGGAAGGGACATCTTTGCTTGGCAATACACTGGTAAAGGGCGCATCAATGGTGTAAACGGATATGTCGACAAGTCGCGCTTGATGGGAAGACACAGTATGCGCGAACTAAGATTCCCACGACGACGAAGATAGCCGACCAAGAGAAAAGAAAAAGATAATTATCCAAACTACTATAATCTTACGTTAGATAAATGATCATCAAATGCCCTGAATGTGGCCATCAAGTGAGCGATAAGGCTCCCGTATGCCCCAGTTGCGGTGTAGAGATTGCTGGGCATATCATTAAATGTTCTCATTGTGGTGAGTTATACCTCAAGGAAGAGACGTCATGTCCTAATTGTCATCATACGGAAAGTCACTTTGAACCTTCCGAAAATACTACTGAACAGAATTCAAACAAGCTTTCTAACGAACAGGCTACAGCCGCTCCTACTGTCGTTGTCGCTGTCGACAAGGACGAAACAGACGAAGAGAAGGAGGCTGAACGTCCTGCAGTTGAAGAAAAATCAAGCCATAACAACCTTGAACCACAGCAGCCTTTCGAAGACGAAGGGATTGAGGATGGGACGGTAGATGCCGACTTCATCATGGACAACGAGGCCGATGAGGAGGTGATAGCAAAGGCCGAAGCAATCGCAGAGACCACTGAAGAGGAAGAGGAAAGTAAGTCGTCAAAGGATAACCACCTCTCTTTGGCTGTCTCTTTGCTCATTGCTGCCATCACAGCTGCCGTCTTGCTCTTCCTTTACAACCAAGAGATAGGATCAAGCAAGGCTAACACTGAGCAGGACGCATACGCCCAAGCGATTAGTAGTAACGAGGCTACAGTGTTGAAGAACTACCTTGATGGGAACCCATCAGCACCAAAGGCGCATCGTGACAGTATCGCTGCACGACTGAAAGCACTGACAACAACAACGGCAAATGCCCAACAAGCCAATAATGACTTGGCTGTTGCCTTAGCAAGCAATTCAAAGGATGTGTTACAGCAGTTCATCGCTAAGTATCCTAACTCTACTCATCGAGGGGAGATAGAGGCTAAGATTGACGAGATAGACTGGGCGCAAGCCGTGGCTAAAAACGATGAGAATGCTTTCCTCGGATACAAAGCTCAACACCCAAATGGCCTCCACAGTAAGGAAGCCGACGAGAAGCTGAAGACAATCCTCGTACCAACTGTATCGGAGGGGGATAAGACGAAAGCTGTCAGTGCGGTACGTCAACTGCTGCAGGGAATGAACAGTAAGAGTACTGACAAGATTTCTGGTGCAGTTGCTTCATCCTTTAATTTCCTCGGGGCAAGCGGTGCCACGGTGAAAGATGTGCGTCGTTACATGACCGACAAACTCTATCAAGCTGACGTGAAGACCATTAACTGGCATCTTGGCTCACCTGCTGAGGTGAAGAAAAGCAGTAATGATGATGATGCAGAACTACGTATTAAAGTGCCAGCCACACTGGACATCGATCGTAAGGGGGGTAAGTCTAAACGTAGCTACGTCATTTCTGCCACCGTAAAGGGCGGCCGAATCACGCAAGTCAACTGGAACCAAATTTAGTCTTAAGGCTGAGCTCGTTGGAAGGATAGAATGGACTATCCTTCTAAAAGGCTTTGACGGTCGTATTTCTCATAGCTGTCACAGGGAGATGAAAGGTTTTCTTTTACACCTATATAGTCCGCAGGCGACCTGACTCCACTACCCTCTTCTCACTTTATGAGCAGGGGCAACGATTGTAGGAACCAACTATTAGAGGGGTTCCTACCTTTTTGTTTATATCCCCTCGGTCCTCACTCATTCCAAGCACATAACGCCTTCTATCACAACAAAGTTATGTGAACAATCAAGAGTGGCGCTACCACAAAGGTAAGACTTACTATATAATAAGGTGTAACGCCCCCTTCTACCAGAGAGCCTTTGCCCCTCAACAGAAGTAAAGCCTACTATATAATAAGGTGTAACGCATCTTCTATCAGAGACCCCATGTCCCACAACTGCGGTAAGACCTACTATATAATAAGGTGTAACGCCTCCTCTATCAGAGAGCATTTGTCCCACAACAGAGGTAAAGCTTATTATATAATAAGGTGTAACGCCTCTTCTATCAGAGACCCCATGTCCCTCTCCGTCTCAAAAGGGCTAAAAACAAAAGGATATAACAAGGCATGCTTGCTATATCCCAATCGTAATATCGTATGAAGCAAAGGCCGAGCCCTAATTATCTATCTGGTCGATAGTAGGCTTCTTAATCTCTGGCACAGGAGCTTTAATAGCCGGATCCGACTGCCCATCAGGGTTAGTAGGAACGATGACAGGTTCCTCAGGCTCCTGAGACTCCTCTGTCTCAGTCGCTTCAGGCTTAGCACTATCCTTCTTCTTCTCCTCTTTAACCTCCTCGTCTTTGACCTCCTCCTTTGTTAATACAGGTATCTTCGGACCATTATCAATACCGATTACCTCACCAGACATGTCCACCTCATACTTACGAGGGGGGGCCATCTGTCGCGTTTCCATAAGAATAGCAAGTACAATAGCACCGACGAACAAGACAATAGCACAGATAGACACTGGCACTTTATAGGTTGGTTTCTTCTTCATTAGCTTCTTTCTTATCCTTTAATTCAATCCCTTATCCACTTACTCCGTTATCTGCAGACAGTAAGGCAACGGCTGTTGGAGCGTAAGGAAACTGATAGTAGGCTGATTGTCCTTCGTACATATCAGCGTACTCTTATCCCCTTTCACCGCCGACCCCATGTCGTAACCCATCGCCTTCACCTGAGCCTGCAGTCCTGCAAAGGCCGTACGATTAAAGACATAGACGTAGACCGTCTTACCATCTTGTGCCAACAGTACCATACTGGAGTTACCACGTCCCATCGCAGTAGGCAAGAAGTCGCTCGTTAAATTCATGTTCTTCACCCAGTTATAGTCCTTTCCGTAAGCGTCAGACGACACACCCTTATAGACATAACCTTGTTTTTCAAGCACCTGTTTGCCCATCTGTAGCGTCTTGGCTTGGAAGATCTTAATCATATCAGCAACCGAGACAACATCTTTCTGAGCATGTGCACCTACCGTAAAGAGGGAGATAGCGAGTAAAAGGAGTATTTTCTTCATTCTTCTTCGTTCGTTTATACCGTATCAATAGGGCCCACCCTCGTTTTGACGCAGCCCCACTCCGACACGTTACAAAATTATGAAAAATATGGAGAATGAGCAAGAAAAGGAGGAAAAAAAGGTTGGGGGAAGGCTTCTGATGGGTGTTGGGTGTTGAATGTTGGGTGTTGATGAATAGCTATAGATGGGTGTTGGGTTCTGTGTAATCGGTTGACTTAATGTCTCTGTGGAATGCTGTGTGTTCTGTTCTTCTGTGTTTT
>ERZ773074.51-NODE-51-length-61880-cov-31.951476_pt1 | contig 61880 bp, 50 predicted proteins | sample MGYA00580615_ERZ773074 | MGnify/ENA primary metagenome ERZ773074 (study PRJEB29015, sample SAMEA2738126) | human oral metagenome | biome: human oral; feature: human-associated habitat; material: saliva | place: China | collected 2160 ...
ATGCTAATCTCAATGACTGGGTACCATCAGCAAGCCTACAATACAAGATTAGTGACGGTCAAACACTGAAGTTTAGCTATAATACCAGCATTAACAGACCCGGTATCGGCTATCTCAATCCAGCCATCATTAGCACACCAACGGCAGTCTCTTTCGGTAATGCAAACTTAGGAAGCAGTCGTAACCAAGCACTACACCTTGAATATATGTTGGTTACTTCTAAACTTACTTTGCAATTAAGTCCCTATTATTCATATACCAATAATGGTATCGCTAACATCATTTATGAACAGAATCGCAAAGATGTTTCTACTTATCAGAACGTACTAAAGAGTAAAGTGTTCGGTATTTCATCTTACACAGAATGGACTCCTTTCACCGGAACATCGTTTACACTCAACGCTTCCATGCGTTATACCCGAATCACCTTGCCCACACCTTATCTCAAGAACAGCGGATGTGGTGGTGGCATCTACTTTAATTGGGAGCAGAAAATACCTTGGGACTTAACGTTGACAACCAGTATTGGAGGTGAATATGGCAACCGAATTTATGATCCGTATGCCATTGAGGGACATTGGTTCTACTATGATTTCACCTTGACACGTCGCTTTTTTAAAGACAAGCTAACAGTATCTATATCAGCAGAGTCGCCTTTCATCAAAGAAAGATCAAGTACTTATCGTATTGTTCAAGGCGATTATACTGGTTATGAACGCTCCGTTATGTACCCTCGACGCTTTGGAATCGGTCTTTCATGGAACTTTGGTAAGCTGAAGGCAAGTGTCAAGAAGGCTGAACGAAGCATTCAGAATGATGACTTAGTGGGCGGAGGAAAGAAGTAGAAACAGAGGGTCAGGACGGCATAATATGCGTTATTTGGCTTGGAGAACGACGTTAATTTAAGTCCAAAGAATGGCTTTTAATCACCCATTTTAGCATGGAAAATCATTAGATAGTCCCTCTTTTGAGGGTCAAGAGACTTATCAAAAGCGAATTATTTTCATGAAGAAAAATATTTATTTACGTGAAAAGAAATATTTTTTTACGTGAAGAAAAATATTTTTCTTCATGAAAATAATTTAGAAACAAGTAACTATCGGTAGGTTAACAAGGGGAAATTGGGAAATAAAACGGCAACTTTAAACACTATTTTTATACCCTATTAAAAAAGTATTTATACCTACAAACAAATCACTTTACGAGTAATTATTTACCACAAACAACTTGTCAACTCGTAAACCCGTTAACTCGTTAACTTTCTGCCACTTTCTTTTGCCATTATAATAAAAAGGAGTATCTTTGCGAAAGACAAACAGATACACTCCTATACCTAAGTTTTTCACTTTTCAATCTTTGAAGAAAGAGAGGGTAGGGGATGGGAATTTACGATTATGGCAACACATCCTTTATGGTCTGATGACTATTGGCTGCTACTCTTACAGCTTTACCTTAAAAAGCCAGAGGGAATGAAACCGATGTATTCACGTGCGTTGGTAGACCTCAGTTTAGAACTACACATACCACCAAAGAACCTCTATGAACAGCTTTTTAAGTTGCGACATCGTGATATGCCCATCATTCATCTGATTTGGGAGACGTATGGAGAGAACACACGAAAGCTGAACAAGGACGTAAAGAAACTGCGTTCGATGAAAGGATTTGGCCAACCAAAGGAGTTCTATGATGGTGTGAAGGTGCGCGAAACATTTGAACACGACTTCCTTCCGGTGGAAGGCTATCAAGAGCTGAGGCCTTTTATGCTCATTATGATTCTCGACCTCTATTTCCGTCTCACCCCGATTACGATGGCAGCGGAGACACCTGAAGTGATAGACCTTGCTAAGTTGATGAAGATAAAGCCACGAATGGTTGTAGAGGTGATGGATGTGTTCCAATTCTGTGACCCCTATCTGAACCGTGATGACCTCATGATATCGCCCTTATTAATGCCTTGTCAAGAGGTGTGGAACCGCTATGGAAATGATAACCCAGAGAAACTTTCTGCCTTGGCAGCACAATTAAAGGAATATTTCACTTGATTATACTTGTTTTTTTAGTACTTTTGTAGCACAATTCAGGTTAAACAATGGCACAGGAACAAGTACAGATTCAGACCCAGAAACAGCAACAAGTGCAGCGTCTCTCACAACAGCAGATGCTGCAAGTAAAGTTGTTGGAGATGCCACTGACAGAATTAGAGGAAAGTGTTAATGCTGAACTCGATGATAATCCTGCCTTAGAAGCAGGCGGAGAAGAGAGCGACAGCATTGAGAACAACGATACTGTAGAGCATTCAGAAGACGATGATTTCGACACACTTCAGGAACGAGAAGAACGACAAGATGCGCTCGACTCGGCACTGGAGCGTATGCGTTCGGATGATGATCTTCCTACATACGATTCAAGACAGCAACGAAATAATGCTGAATATGAGGAGATTGTGTATGGAGACACAACTTCTTTCATCGATAAACTCAATGAGCAGGTAGGCGAAAGAGAGCTTACGGAACGGCAGAAGAGTATCTTGGAGTATCTTATCGGTAGTCTTGATGATGACGGACTCTTGCGAAAAGATCTTGATAGTATCAGCGATGAGTTGGCTATCTACTATGGGATAGACGCGTCTACTAAGGAATTAGAAGAGGTATTGAAGATTTTACAGGACTTTGACCCAGCTGGTATCGGTGCAAGAGACTTGCAAGAATGTCTCTTGTTGCAGATAGACCGAAAGGTTGAGAACGGTGAGTGGGAGAAAGATAGTCATCTGTATAAATACATCTACAACATCCTTTCAAATCATTTCGATGCTTTCAAAAAGAAGCATTGGGATAAGATTCAAAGCGCACTGTCGCTGTCTGACCTTCAAGTAGAGGCGCTACAGCGTGAGATTCGTAAGTTAAATCCGAAGCCGGGGTCGTCTATGGGTGAGACACAAGGACGTAACCTGCAACAGATAACACCTGACTTTATCATTGACACAGAGGATGATGGTACTGTTACTTTCAGTTTAAACCACGGCAATCTACCAGAGTTGCACGTTTCGCAGGCCTTCAACGATATGATGGAGACCTACCGCAACAACAAAGCTGGTATGAATCGACAGGAGAAGGAGGCATTGCTTTATGCCAAAGAAAAGGTGGAAAAGGCACAAGGATTTATTGAAGCGGTAAAGCAAAGACGTCATACATTACAAGTGACGATGAAGGCTATCATTGATATTCAGCGAAAGTTCTTCCAAGATGGAGATGAGGCTGACCTCAAACCAATGATTCTTAAAGATATTGCCGACCGTACAGGATTAGACATCTCGACCATATCACGTGTGAGCAACATCAAGTATGCACAGACACGTTGGGGTACATTCCCTCTGCGTTTCTTCTTCACTGATAGCTATACAACGGAAGATGGCGAGGAAATGTCTACTCGTAAAATCAAGTTGGCACTCAAAGAAGTAATCGACAAAGAGGACAAACGCAAACCTCTCAGCGATGATGCGCTTGCAAAGGTGATGAAAGAAAAGGGCTTCCCAATAGCCCGCCGCACCGTTGCCAAGTACCGCGAACAACTCGGATTACCTGTGGCAAGACTGAGGAAGGAGTGATGTTGATGGATGATGGGTGGTGAATATTAGGTGTTAAAGTATGAACGAAAAGAATATTATATTAACAGCAAGGGTCGTGAGTATGGTTCTCACACCATTCTATTTACCCGTTGTGGGCATATTAGCTATCTTTACTTTTAGCTATCTTAGTATGTTCCCATGGCAGGCAAAGCTGTCGTATGTCTTTTTGGTTTACGCTTTTACAGTACTTATCCCTACCTTACTCATCCACCTTTACCGCCAATACCACGGCTGGACATTGATTCAGTTAGGGCAACGAGAGCGAAGAATGGTTCCTTATGTGATTTCTATTCTTTGCTACTTCACGTGCTTCTACATCATGAATATCCTACATCTTCCTCACATGCTGACGTCCATACTCATGGTAGCATTGATCATTCAGATTCTTTGTGCTATCATCAACGTGTGGTGGAAGATATCAACACATACAGCAGCTATCGGTGGTGTGACAGGTTCTTTGATAGCCTTTTCACTGCTTTTCAACTTCAATCCGATGTGGTGGCTTTGTCTTACGCTCATCGTTTCGGGCTTTGTAGGTAGCAGTAGAATGATTCTCAGGCAACATTCATTGGAGCAAGTGGCATCGGGTTTCTTCTTAGGTATCATCTGTTCATTCGTTACTATCATCCTTATATAGAATGTATAGGGGTCGAGAAGACTACCCACTATGAAGAAATAAACGTCTGACTGACAGAGAGGAGGAACTCTCTTAATAAGATATACATACAATACAAATAAAGAATATACACTTAATACATTAAGAATATGAAGCCATTAGTTAGTATTATCATGGGTTCTACAAGCGATCTACCTGTTATGGAAAAAGCTTGTAAGTGGTTGGAAGAACAAGAGATTCCCTTTGAAGTGAATGCTCTCTCAGCCCATCGCACACCTGACGCAGTAGAGTCTTTTGCCAAGGAAGCAAAAGGTCGTGGCGTAAAAGTTATCATTGCTGCGGCTGGTATGGCTGCTGCTTTGCCTGGAGTTATCGCTGCTTCAACACCACTCCCAGTAATTGGTGTACCTATCAAGGGCATGCTCGACGGTCTTGATGCTATGCTTTCTATCATTCAGATGCCTCCTGGAATACCCGTTGCGACCGTTGGCGTTAATGGAGCACAGAATGCTGCTATCCTCGCAGCAGAGATGATTGCACTCGGGGATGACGTTATCGCACAGAAAGTTGACAGCTGGAAAGCTTCATTAGGACAGAAGATTGAGAAGGCAAACAAGGAGTTGGCCGAGCTTAAAGACTATAAGTTTAAGTGCTAAGACTGTCCCTAACTTCTCCTGAAAAGGAGAGTTACTACGGAAGACTATAATTGTCAAGGTCGTTACCACTTATTACCTCTTATTTTACCCCTTCTCTCGAAGGGGCTAAGAGAGGTGTGATATCATCTCAAAAGGGCTTGGGGAACTGCCCCATTATCCATATATAACATGATAGATTTATTCAACTTTGAACGAAGAAAAACCTCTGTCACCCATGTTGGTGCACTCAACATCGGTGGAGAGAACCCTGTACGCGTACAGTCAATGACAACGACTTCCACCGATGATACCGAAGGAAGCGTTGCACAAGCTAAGCGTATTATTAATGCAGGAGGAGAGCTTGTACGCCTCACAACGCAGGGAAAGCGTGAGGCAGAGAACTTAAAGAATATCAATGCACAACTACGTGCAGACAATTATATGGCTCCGCTCTGTGCGGATGTTCACTTTAATGCGAATGTTGCAGACGTTGCTGCCCTCTATGCAGAGAAGGTTCGTATCAATCCGGGTAACTATGTCGACCCTGCTCGTACGTTCAAAAAGCTGGAGTATACCGATGAGGAATATGCGCAAGAGCTACAGAAGATTGAGGACAGACTGATTCCTTTCATCAATATATGTAAGGAGAACCACACCGCTGTACGTATTGGTGTCAACCATGGTAGCCTCTCTGACCGTATTCGCAACCGTTATGGCGATACGCCAGAAGGTATTGTAGAGAGCTGCATGGAGTTCCTCCGCATCTTCCGTAAGTATGACTTCCATGACATTGTCATCTCTATCAAATCCTCAAACACGGTTGTTATGGTTCGTTCCGTACGCCTTCTTGTGGCTGAGATGGACAAGGAAGGTATGCACTATCCGCTCCACCTCGGTGTTACCGAGGCTGGTGAAGGTGAAGACGGACGTATTAAGAGTGCCGTAGGTATTGGTGCCTTGCTCGCTGATGGTATCGGTGACACGATCCGTGTATCACTGAGTGAAGAGCCTGAGTGCGAGATTCCAGTGGCTAAACACCTTACATGGTATATCCGTCGACACGAGAAACATCTCCTCATCCCTGCTGAACAGTATGATGGCTTTGATTATCTCCATCCTAACCGACGTGAGACAGTGGCTGCAGGCAACATCGGTGGCGAGAATGTTCCTGTTGTTATTGCCATTCGAAAGGCTGATCAAGCAACTGCCGAGGTGTCATCACCAGAGCTACCAAAGCCCGATTATATCTATGTACAGGGCGAACTGCCTGAGAAACGGGGCAAGAAACAGAAGTATATCCTTGATTATGACGCCTATATGGACCTTGCCAACAGTGGTAAGCAGTCCTTAGAGAACGTCTATCCTATCTTCCCTGTGACGGGAATGCCTTTCATCAGTGCGATAAACAGTGATGTTAAGTTCCTCGTCTTGAAGTTTGGTACACCTTCAGAGGAGTTCCTTGCTTGTCTGAAAACACATCCAGAGGTGGTTGTGGTATGTATGACAAGCCATCAGAACCGCCTTGGTGACCAGCGTGCATTGGCGCATCAACTGATGATAGCAGGGGTAAAGAACCCTATCATCTTCGCCCAGATGTATCAGCATTCAACTACCGAAGAGAAGGAAGAAAGCAGTAACAGCCAACAGGCTGAGACAACTACGGCTAAAGAGAAGTTCCAATTGGAGGCTGCAGCAGATATGGGTGCACTCATGATGGATGGACTTACCGATGGTATCTGGCTGATGAACAATGGCAACCTCTCACAAGAGGATGTTGAGCAAACGGCTTTCGGTATTCTTCAAGCAGGTAGATTGCGCATGGTGAAGACTGAATACATCTCTTGCCCAGGCTGTGGACGTACGCTCTACGACCTCCGCACGACGATTGCTCGCATCAAAGAAGCTACCAAAGGAATGACAGGACTGAAGGTAGGTATCATGGGCTGTATCGTGAATGGTCCCGGCGAGATGGCTGATGCAGACTATGGATATGTGGGTGCAGGTCCTAAAAAGGTGAGCCTCTACCGCAAACAGGTATGCGTTGAACATAATATACCAGAAGAGGAAGCGGTCGAACACTTGCTTGCACTTATCAAGTCAGACCAGAACAAAGCCCAAACCAAGGATTAAGACCTGATAGACAAAAGTCATCATCAGTGTAGATCGCCATCTAACCAACGGTGGGAGCGTCCCTCCCATCTCGTTTCCTACCGTGGTGCTAACGTCTAATACGAGTGGTGCTAACGCTCAGTACCAACCATACTAAGCATAGACACCAATAGTGCAGGGGTCTAACACCATTGTAATCAATGGTTCACTCCATGCTACGACAGCCAATATTGACACAATATCAGTCAATAGTTTAACTGTCAAAAAGCATGCACTTTGTAGGAGGCGATAACAGACACGAGGCTTAAAGATTGAAAATAAATAGTAAATAAAGATTAGATAATCAGACTGAAAACGACGATTAATCTGATTGAAAGATTGTACCAAATGGGCTAATTTGCCTAACAAGCGCAACAATACACCCACGTAACAACTTGATTTACCGATATTTATCCTCAATGTTAAAACTAAACAAAGTACGAATGTAGCGTAGATTCTGCTTGTTTCTTTCCTTATAAAAGACTATCTTTGCACTATGAAGATATTGGAGGAGATAAAGAAACTATGCCTGAGTCGCTACAACCTGTTCGTTATTGGCGTACAGGTAGCCATTTATGTACTTCTTGTTTCTATCTGGTCGTTGGTGATTATGCTGCTTGAACACGATGTCAAAGCAGCAAAAGAGTCAATGTGTGTCAACTCCTTTGTGCTCTTCTTACTACTGATAGTCTTCATGGTCAATTTCTATCTACTTGTTCCTTACCTCTTTGAAACGAAGAATAAGACCAAACACTGGGCCTTCTGGATTATCAACCTTCTGTTCATAACTTTGTGGAACCACCATATCTTCAGCATATACAACGAAGACATGCCCAATGCTCCTATCCGAGTAGGGTTCTATCAGTTTGGTGTTATGTGGATGATCCTCAACTACACGATGGTAGTTGCTGCTATCTTCGTAAGGTATTATATCCGACATAACATACTGAGAAGGCAACTTAGAGAGGAGAAACAGAAGATGACAGAGGCCGAATTGGCATGGCTTAAGAACCAACTGAACCCCCACTTCCTCTTTAACACGCTCAATAACATATCGTCGCTCACCCAGACAAGTCCCAACAATGCCCAAAAGGCTATCGAACAACTGTCTGAACTGCTGCGCTATGCACTCTATGAAACGCAGCCGAAGGAGGTGAGTCTGAATGGTGAGATAGCTTTCATCAAGAACTATATCAACCTAATGAGAATACGGTATGGCAGTAACGTAGAGATAAAGAGCCAATTCGTCATCCATAACTCACAGTTGCTTATTGCGCCATTAGTATTCCTTACGCCCGTAGAGAATGCTTTTAAGCATGGTATAAGTGCCAATAAACCATCGTTTGTCCACATCTCTATCACAGAAGACAACGGTAAGATAATATTCCTTTGTGAGAACAGTAACTATCCAAAAAACGACACTGACAAGAGTGGAAAGGGTATAGGATTAGAGAATATGTACCGCCGTTTGGAGTTAATATACCCCGAACGCTATCACATCGAACAGCAAATAACAGCAGAAGTCTACCATCTCAAAATCATTATCAAGCCCTAAGATAATTGTAATCAGCACGCTCGCCCACAATTCATCATCACCCATCATTCAACACCAAACACCGATCACTCCAACACCCAACACCCATATAAACAATTCATCAACACCCAACATTCACCACCCAACACCCATCACCCTATCCCCACCCATGTTACTCCATAATCAAACACAAGCTATTCAGCGCATGAACACGCTGGCCAAGGAAGGTAAAGACTTTTTCTTTATCATTAATTATAGAGCCGATAGCGCCTACATAGAGGAGTTTACGAACATAGACCCACGTGAACTGCTTTTTTCTTTCCCAACTCTTTCTAATATACCAGAGGTCGAAAGCTATAGCAACGAGGCTGTCGAATGGCATACTGAACCACTCACAAGAGATGACTATGAGCACCGCATCAACCTTGTCAAGCAAAGAGAGCGTGAAGGCGACAGTTATTTAGCCAACTTGACCTGCAAGATTCCCATACGAACAAACCTCTCTCTGCATGATATCTTTATGCGATCAAAGGCCTTATACCGCTGTTGGATGAAAGAAAAGTTCGTTTGCTTCTCCCCTGAAATATTCGTTCGTATCAATAGAGAAGGACTTATCAGTTCCTTCCCAATGAAGGGTACGATTGATGCAACACGCCCTGACGCTGAGAAGGAACTGATGGAGAATAAGAAGGAGGCGGCCGAACACGCTACTATCGTTGACCTCATCCGTAACGATCTGAGCATGATAGCAGAGAAGGTGCAAGTGAAACGCTATCGATATGTCGACCATCTGACGACTAACAAGGGTGAAATCCTTCAGACAAGTTCGGAGATTACAGGACAGCTCCCTGTCGACTATCGTCAGAACATCGGTACGCTTCTCTTCCATTTGCTCCCTGCTGGCTCCATTACGGGTGCGCCTAAACCTCGTACAATGGAGATTATCGATGAGGCTGAGGGGTATGAAAGAGGCTTTTATACAGGTGTGATGGGTTGTTATAGCAAAGGACAATTAGACAGTGCAGTGATGATTCGCTTTATTGATCAGGATAAAAACGGACAGCTCCACTACAAAGCTGGGGGCGGTATAACGGCTCAGAGCAATAATGATGACGAATATAAAGAGGTGATAGAGAAGGTTTATGTGCCAATATATTGAGACTTTAAGGGTGGTAGACGGCTGTGTCTGCAATCTTGCCTACCACGAACAGCGAATGAACCGCACACGAAAAGAGATGTTAGGACAGCCAGAGCCGTTGCGTATAGCTGACCTTCTAAAGGCTGTTAGCTTACCGATGGGATGTTCGAAGCTACGCTTTGTCTATGATAGAGACGGCATCCATGATATAACTTGTACACCTTATACCTGCAGAGAAATCCGCTCCTTGCACCTTGTCTATGACGATAACATCAGCTATCCCTACAAGAGTACTGACCGCTCGGCACTTAACGAACTAAAAAAACAGCAAGGTGACTGTGACGAAATACTTATTGTTCGCAACAATCACCTTACAGATACATCCTATACTAACATTGCTCTCTATGATGGCGAACAATGGTTTACACCCTCTACACCGCTCCTCTGCGGTACAATGCGGCAACGACTGCTTGATTGTGGACTGCTTCAAGAGCGTGAAATCAGCGTTTCAGACATCCATAACTATCAGTATATAAGCCTCTTCAATGCCATGATTTCATTGGGAGAAATTATCCTTCCAATTGATAGAATTAGGTAAACAGCGAATTACTTTCACGACAAGAAATAATTTTTTTCATGACAATAAATATTTTTTTTCATGAAGAAAAATATTTTTCTTCACGAAAATAATTCGATAACAACAGTTGCCTTTATGACCAAAGTAAGGGAGAACCCTACTCACAAACCTACTTTTTTGTGCTTATCTACGTGACTTAAAATACATGAAAATAAGTATAATCGCAGCAAAAACGATAATCTTCACTATAAGAGAAAGGATACGTCTCGACTTTTCTCGTGGGTCATAAAAATCGCCACTTATGGTTCCACGCTGTCGACATGTGCTACTATCATCTGGGAAGATGGTACTTTCTCTACTCCTATCTTTGCTTGGATTAGAAAGATACTTACCCATATAAGCCTTATATGCCACCTCTTTTATCTCTCGTTTATTTGTTTGCTGTAAAGCAGTATAACGACTTGCAAAACGCTGATAGAGTGGGTCATCGGCTCCACGTACCATCTTCATGTAGTTCAGTTTACCCCTCAGAACAGCATTAAGAGGTACGCAATGCTGATGACCCTTTGTCTTTCCATGCTGCTGCCTGTAGCTCTTCCACGCAGCCTGACAGGCATCTTCATAGCCATAACGCTCCCAGATATACAACAAAGAACGGATTTCACGCACATAACGGCGGCTTACATTCACCTTTTCAGTTACCATCAAGCCTGTTACCTCCTGCCGCTTTCCACGGCGCTGTAGGTGGGTTTTCGCTTCGTTCAGTCGGAAACCATAACGCTCAACGATAGCCTTAACTTGCTGTACAAGCTCTCCCTGCGGACGAAGGATGTCTGTGTCAGCACTGAAAGTAAGGTCGTCAGCATAACGGGTAAAGGTGATTCCTTGTGCAGCAGCTATGCTCGCAATCTCCTTATCCATCTCCCGACAAATAAAGTTCGACAGCGTTGGCGATGTAGCAAAGCCCTGTGCCAATACCTCTTCATTGTTCTTTGTGCGCACAGTAGCCAGTCCAGAGACGAGTTTTGCAGCCAATGACGAGAAGCCAAAAGGCTCTGCCATCAGACAGTCGGCCACTTGCTGGCGTGTAATAGAGGGGAAGAAGTCCTTTAAATCAAGGTTTAGAATATAACGTTTCCCCACATGTGGACGTGCATTGTCAACCACAGAACGACCACAGACAAAGCCAAACGCCCAAGGAGTAGGCTCGTCGTAGGTCTGAAGAACTATATTCAACGCATGCAGGATATCATGAAGTGCCCCTTTCGGTGCGGTAATCTCACGATAGCCACCATGCTTTTTGCGAAGTAGGAAAGTCTTGCAGCGTCGATTGATATTATTGGTATCAGCTAAAAAACTTAGTTGTTTCGCACGAAAAACATAATAGGGATAAGGCTCGCTCAGTTCGTTCAGTAGCTTAGCAAGTTCTTGCGAATCACTTAAATAACGCAACCGACGATCAAAATCAGCCTTTGTATAGTTTCTTGCATTTACTGTTTTAGTTGCCATAGTGCACTTGTTAAAAACAAAAAAATAGGAACGCTGTAAGGGAATTACTTTTATCGTGAACCTTCGTTAACAATAAAACGATACTTCGTATCAAACTCCAGCGAATACGCCGGAAACTACTTCTAATTCTTTCAGACGTTCCTATCTGTGGCAAAGATAGATATTAATATCAGAACATCAAAACTTTTCAAGCATTAAATCATATCTATAAGGCTATTTATTAGGTGTTTGAAGACTGACTATCACGCCTTACTCACTAAAAGAGAAGAATGTTAGACAGCATTAATCCTTATATCTTTTATCCTTACTCATCTGTTTATAGAATGTAATCATGATGTTGTTAATCATTGATAACTAACACTTTAAGCGGGGAGAATAACCTTGTTTGACAAATAAATAAAAGCTTCAAAGACTTGTATCTATGGGTATAAAACAATACTTTTGCACTCGAAAAAGAAAGAATTTTAGCTCTACAGTGTAGTTTTTAACCCACTACGTGCGTCTAAAAGACAAAAATCAACCTATCAAAAGATGGACAACCTACAAAATGAACAAGACTTCTCGCGAATCGTAAGAGAACATAAAAGTACGATTTATACCGTATGTTATATGTTCTCGAAGAATGAAGACGAGGTGAACGACCTCTTTCAAGAGGTATTGATTAACCTTTGGAAGGGTCTGCAGAACTTCCGAGGAGAAAGCGATGTACGCACGTGGATCTATCGCATCAGCCTCAACACCTGCATCTCATGTGACCGAAAGAAACGGAAACGGAAAACGATTCCACTTACGATGAACATCAATCCTTTTACGGATAGCGATGATGACAGCCGACAGGTACAGCAACTCAATCGTCGTATCAGTCAGTTAGGACCTTTTGACCGAGCCATTATCCTGCTTTGGTTAGAGAATATGAGCTATGAAGAGATTGGCGAAATCGTCGGTATCAGTACTAAGAATGTATCTGTAAGACTGTTTAGAATTAAGGAGAAATTAAAGAAAACGAATGTAACAACAGAGGAGTAGGGGAGAAGAGTATTAATATTATTGGCCTAATTAGCCCTATTAGTCTAATTAGCCTAATATGCCCAATACCCTACAAAGCTTAACAATCACATTAAAAAGAAAACTACAATGGAAACAAAGCATACAGAGTTTGAGGAAATGCGTCAGCAGTTGGATATCCTCAAGAATAAACTTGACAATCAAACACTCGTCAACGATAAGCTTATCAGACAGTCAATGCTCAATAAGATGTCGTTTATGAAGAAGTACACATGGGTGTCATTCTTAGTGTTACTATTTATTTATTACGCTTACAATGAAGTTCGGATACTGTTTAACATGTCGTGGTGGTTCTACGGATTTACCGTACTCGTTATGACTTTCACTGTTTGTTTCGATGCTTATATCAACCATGTTAATAAGAAGGAGTTCCTGAATGGCGACCTCATAGCGGCTTCCTTACAAATGCAAAGGATGAAGAAATTACGCAAAAAGTCCTTCTTATGTGGCACAATCATAATGATTATATGGACTCCTTGGTTCTTTATCGAGGCATACTATGGGTCAGGTGCTGCGAAGGGAGGAGACCATACATCCATGTTCGATGGTATGCTGGTTGGCGGTGGAATAGGCTTAATCGTCGGAGTAGCCATCGGTATATGGTTATATCTTCGTATGCAACGCATTAATTCCGATATTATCCAACAGATTGATGAACTTAAAAAAGAGACAGAGTAAAGAAGAATAAAGACAGAGTAACATATAAACAAAGTACAGGGTAACATAAGAACTTATTGCTTGTTCCTATGTTACTCTGTTTTTAAAACCTTTTACTCTTCCCTTAAACCCAATGAACTATAGTAGCAATTAAAGAATTGTTATACCCAACAAATAGATATTTTACACCCAGAGGTTGGGTACGATAGGACTTATTCGCTGGGTTGTCTAGAGCTTTTTAGTAAAAGCTTAAGAGCTTTTCAGTAAAAGCTTAGGAGCTTTTCAGCAAAAACTTAAGAGCTTTTCAGTAAAAGCTTAGGAGCTTAAAACAAGCAATTAATAAGGTCTTTTCCAACTTTTAAGACAATTTATTGTATTAAGGGGTTGGGAAAATCCTTCCTCATTCGTTATAAAGATGAGAACAGATAAAAACGAATAGATATCTATGTCAAAAGAAGAAACCATTGAGCACCTGTTCCGAATGCACTACGGCGCAATGTTCAGACTGGCAGTAGCAATGCTGCACGATTCTGATGAGGCAAAAGATGCCGTGAGTGAGGTGTTTGCACGATTATTCCGTGACAATACTCACCTGCCTAAGAAAGGAACAAGTGGCTATCTGCTTGTAAGTGTACGCAATCACTGTTTAGATATCATCAGACAGAAACAGATGAGAGAGCGTATTAATAAGCTGTTGACAACAGAAACAGAACCTGACTTATCGCACGTACAGCACCAGACTGATCGATACATGTCATTATTGGTATTTGCTGATAGTAAGCTGACATCACAGACGCGCACAGTCTTCCGTCTACGCTTTGATCAGAGACTATCTTATAAAGCCATTGCAGAACAAACTGGCATCAGTGAAGCTGCCGTATACAAGCACTTAGCACAGGCAATTAAGAAGATGAAAGAACAATTTAATCCTAACCAGAAATGAAGAAAGATAATTACGGACAGATGGAAAGGTTGCTTGACATGATGGAGCATTCTGACCAATATACTGATGAACAGCTTAATGAACTGTTGCGTGATGATGAGTTGAGGCAAACATATCAACTTATATCAGACACTACCAGTGCATATGAGTACAGACGGACTTCCGATAAACTGACAGATGAAATCATAGAAGAGGAATGGAACAAGGTAATGGAAAAGAAGTCTACTTCCAGACCTATATACCGCTATTACAGACAGATAGCAGCAGTAGTCATTGGTATTCTCACTGTATCGGGAATTGCCGTAGCTGCGGTTAGCATTGTCAAAGGTAGTAAAAAACGGTTGGCAACGGATTCAGAGGTTGCAATCACAAACAATATGACTCATACAAAAACATTACAGGAAAAAGGCTCTACACGTACAACTGTCACATACAGCAAGCTGGAAGAAAAGAGAGTAGGAGAGATACTTCCTCCCAAACAGTTTGATAATGTTATGTTACAGGACATTGTTCAAGAAATATCAGATTACTATGGGATAAAAACTGTCTGTCGTAACCCAGAAGCAGGACAGCTACGTTTGCGCTTTCTTTGGAACAGAGACCAAAGTGTAGAACACGCAGTAAAGACACTAAACATGTTTGAAAAAGTACAGCTAACTTTGGCTGACAGTACAATCACCATAGAATAAAACACTATGAGAAAGCATCTCTTTCTTGGTATACTGCTACTGATTGTCTGTGGTGTACAGGCGCAGCATATTACCCGAAACTATAATAATACATCCCTACCACATGTGCTGACTGATATTGACAATGCCAGCCAAAGGTATACAATCAACTTCATATATAATGAATTAGAGGATTTTACAGTCACTGTAAACCTACGTAACCGCACCGTTCCCGAAGCAATACGAGAGGTATTGGGTTTCTATCCCATGCGCATGACCGTCAGTGATAGCCTTATCTTCGTAGAATGTACACAGAAAGTACCTACAAAGGTCATTGGACACATTGTTGATCAGCACAACCAGCCTGTACCGTTTGCCAATGTAGCTTTGTTGAATCCATCGGATTCCAGTTTCATCAATGGCGGAGTGACCAATAACGGGGGAGACTTTGTCATACCATGTAGTCAACGGAAGGTCTTACTACGAGTTTCTTTCGTTGGATTCGCTACCTACTATAAGCTGATTAATGTCGGCAATATCGGTACTATCCGTATGAAGACTGACCCATATACACTGAAGTCCGTGACAGTAAAAGGTATGCGCCGAGTTATTAAAAATGATGTTGACCGACTGCAATATCTCGTCAGTAATGACCCTTTCTCCAAGGGGATGAATGGTATAGAAGTGATGGGGCGTGTACCAATGCTAAATGTCAGTGACGAAAGTGTCAGCATCGTAGGTAAGGGCATTACCCATATCATGCTTGATGGACATATCCTTGAAATGACTGCCGATGCTGTAAAGGCAAAACTCCGCAGCTTGAAGGCAGAAGATATTGAGCGTATAGAGGTGATAACTATTCCACCAGCAAAATATAAGGCAGAAGCCAATGCGGGATACATCAACATCGTCATGAAGCGTGACCAGTCGAAAGGGTGGAGTGGGAGTATCAGCGAGGAGGTGCAGCGGCAGTACCGTGGGCGGTATTTCCAGGATATAAACCTCAACTATGCCGGCAGGAAATTTGAGCTGTCCACAGGTCTGGGAATGTCTTTGGATAAAGTAATCAACGAGTCTTACTGTGTCTATGACTTCAAAGACGGTCATCAGCGCAGTACAAGAAAGCGGACCATAGCCCCCTGGCCGTCGTATAATGCAGATGCCATCGTGAAATATCATGCCACCCGGCGGTTGGAACTGGGTGTTATGACATCATTCTATACCGATCACACCTCTCCCGATCACACGTTTGTCTCAATCAACAGGGACACGACATTTACGACAGCCCATGCCCCTGCTGTCTGGAACAACAACATAAGTACGACACTGTATGCAGAATACAAGCTCGACTCATTGGAGAAGACACTCAATGTGAACTATAATTTCTTCAACAGCAATGCTCCCACACAAAGCGAAAACGTATCGGTAACAAACGGAATGACTGAATCACTACGCAATAAAAGCAAGGCAAATTACAAGATAAATGCCTTAAAACTTGATTTTTCCCTTCCCTTCAAGCATCTCTATATGGAGACTGGGGTATCTTTCTCAGCCATCCGCAATAAAACAAGTCTGATGCTGGAGAACCTTGCCAACGGACAGTGGAGATACAATGCAGATGAAAGTAATGAATTCTTGTATAAGGAACGAACCCTCGCTGCCTATTTATCGGCAAAGAAACTGCTCACAGAAAAAATCCAGATACAAGCTGGACTACGCTACGAACATACATGGACGGAAAGCAACCAGCTTACACAAAGACAAATCAGTCGCAGTCATTACGGACGCTTCTATCCCACGCTGCACCTGAACTGGCAATTGAAAGGGAATCAGAATATGGCATTTGCTGCCAACTGGGGGATAGAACGACCCGATTTCAACGACCTCAATCCTTTCCGTATCTATACATCCACCACTGATTACATGACAGGAAACCCTTATCTCGCAGCTGCCTATACTCGCAACATGGAGATAAACTACAGCAATGGGAAAGGACTTTATGCCGTTCTCTACAGCAGTCATGGCAAAGGGGAGACAGGCTGGAGAACCACATTCCTCGCAAACGGAAGTCAGGTAACCGGTCCCTATGACGGCCTGCGCCATGAAAAGACAGGTATCTATGCTAATTATAACCGCAATGTCCTGACATGGTTGAACCTTAACATAGGAGGAGAAGTATATTACTATGATTCCCATTCTGATTATCAGACGGACGTGTTACAGGTACATGGATGGGGCAAACGGGCTGAAGGTTCGCTCTCTTTCATGCTCAACCATCAGAAGACACTTATTGCCGAAGTTAACTATCACCACTGGTTCAGAGAATACTTTGCACAAACTCAAAGTAAATCTTATGCTTATCTGCAGATGAACCTTAAATATAGTTGTTTAGACGACCGTTTAAAAATAAGTTTTACCATTGGCGATCCTTTCCATCAGAATATCAATCGAAACACCATATTTTATAAGGATTATACTAATACGAACCAATTTGATAATCATTCTCGATATATCGGACTTCGTGCTACATGGTCATTTGGTGGCAAACAGGTTCATCGTACCTATCATGACAACCGTGATACAGAATCACAGCGCGCAAAGTAGGAAAGAGAATAAGTAAAAACTACAGAGTAGCACACAAAAGATGAGACAGCAACAACATTAAGCGGCATGAGAAATAACTCTTAGCTTTAGACTATAATCATTTTTCCTGTCACATCTGTCAATATTATAAAATACATATATATCTGGAAACTAAGCAAATAGTCTTAAATGTTAAAAGTGACAGCAAAATAGAATTAAAAATGTTCTTGCATATACATTAGTTCAATATTACTTCACAGTATTGTACAGTTGTGAGAATTATCAGAATAACTAAGTTGGATCAGAAAAAGCAAATTCTTATTTCTATGACATGATAAAAAGACAAGGTAACAAAGGAACTAATCTGAGTTGTTCACTTTGTTACCTTGTCTTTTTATGTTCTTTTTTCTCTTATCAATCTATTCTTTCAATCATTATTTGAACATTTCAATTCTCGCAAGTTTTTGAAGAACTTGCAAGAATTGGCAGGTGTTTGATAGATTGATTAAGCCTTACCCTTTCAGTATCTTCTTAATATCATTCAGCTTATTAAGGGCTTCAACAGGTGTAAGATTGTTCACATCGAGACCAAGGATTTCGTCACGAATCTGACTAAGGACAGGGTCGTCGAGTTGAAAGAAGGATAGTTGCATACCATCTCTACTCTGATCAAGATGCTCAACAGCCGCCTTACCGACACTACCTACTTGTGAATTATCCTTTTCAAGTTCCTTGAGTATAATGTTTGCACGCTTAACAATAGAACGAGGCATACCCGCTATCTCCGCTACATGAATACCAAAGGAATGCTCACTACCACCTTTCTCTAACTTACGAACGAAGATTATCTTTCCATCCACCTCCTTAACAGAAACATTAAAGTTCTTAATACGAGGGAAATTCTTCTCCATCTCGTTCAATTCATGGTAGTGTGTAGCAAAGAGGGTACGTGCTTGTGCACGTGAATGTTCGTGTAGATACTCTACAATCGCCCACGCAATGCTAATACCATCGTAGGTACTTGTACCACGTCCTAACTCATCAAAGAGTACAAGAGAGCGTGGAGTGACGTTATTAAGAATGTTTGAAGCCTCCGTCATCTCAACCATAAAGGTTGATTCTCCTAATGAAATGTTATCCGAAGCACCTACTCGTGTGAAGATTTTATCCACCATTCCGATGCGTGCTCGTTCAGCAGGAACGAAACAACCAATCTGTGCTAACAGTACGATGAGGGCTGTCTGACGCAACAAAGCAGACTTACCTGCCATATTCGGACCCGTAATCATCATGATCTGTTGGTGTTCCGTATCAAGCAGTACATCATTAGGCACATACTGTTCACCTATCGGTAGCTGCGTTTCTATCACTGGATGGCGACCCTGTTTAATGTCTAACACCTCCGAATCGTCCACTACTGGACGCACATAACGCTGCATCTGCGATACCTTCATAAATGAAAGCAGACAGTCAAGATGGGCTATAAGATTGGCATTAATCTGTATCTGTGGGATAAACTCCTGCATATCCTGTATCAACTCCATATAAAGCTGAGTCTCCAAAGCCAATATCTTCTCATCCGCACCAAGTATCTTCTCCTCGTATTCCTTAAGTTCAGGGGTGATATAACGCTCTGCCTGCGCTAATGTCTGCTTACGAATCCAATTCTCAGGCACCTTATCTTTAAAGGTATTGCGCACCTCCAAGTAATAACCGAACACGTTATTAAATCCTATCTTTAGTGAGGTAATACCCGTCTGTTCTACTTCCTTCTCTTGAATCTCTAATAGATACTGCTTTCCATTATCACGAATAGAACGCAAGTCATCAAGCTCCTGGTTATAACCCAAGGCTATCACATTACCTTTCGCAACTAACTGTGGAGGGTCGGCCTGTATCTCCTTTTCTATTCTATCACGTAAAGACTCACAGAGATTCAGCTGTTCTCCAATCCTCTTCAGCGTATCGCTCTTCGCATAAAGGCAAGCAGTCTTAACGGGTTGGATAGCCATAAGGGCATTCTTCAGCTGTACTACCTCACGAGGTGACACACGACCGACAGCTACTTTTGATATAATACGCTCTAAGTCACCAATGCGATGGAACTGTTCATTGATACATTCGCGGAAATCTGGCTCTCGGAAGAGATAATCAACCACGTCTAAACGCTCATTGATAGGCTTTTCATCCTTCAGTGGGAAGACCATCCAACGGCGCAACATACGTCCTCCCATCGGCGTAACCGTATTGTCTATGACATTCAAAAGCGATGAACCATCCTCATTCATTGGGGCTATCAGCTCCAAAGAACGGATAGTGAAGCGGTCCATACGCACGTATTTATCTTCTTCAATACGTGCTAAGGAAGTAATATGATTGATGTGTGTGTGCTGTGTTATCTCTAAATACTGCAGAATAGAACCTGCTGCAACAATTCCATTATTGAGATGGTCGACACCGAAACCCTTTAAGTTCTTTGTTCCGAAATGCTTTAATAGTTTCTGACGTGCCGTCTGGTCAGTAAACACCCAATCGTCCATCTCGAACGTACAAAGGCGTGTACCGAAGTAGCGTTCGAACTCTTGTTTCTTCGCACGGTCGAAGAGTACCTCCTTAGGTTGGAAATTTCCTAATAGCTTTTCGACGTAGTCAAAGGTGCCTTCACCTGTCAGAAACTCTCCTGTAGATATGTCTAAGAAACTGACACCACATGACCCTTTACCAAAGTGTACCGCTGCAAGGAAGTTATTCTCCTTATAGTTCAGTACGTTATCGCTCATGGCAACACCTGGAGTGACAAGTTCTGTGATACCACGCTTCACCATCTTGTCCATTGCCGACAAACCCTTCTTGCCTTTGATAGCCTCACGTTTCTTCTTTGGGTCTTCTAACTGATCGCAGATAGCCACACGCTTTCCAGCACGAATAAGCTTAGGAAGATAAGTATCAAGGGCATGATGCGGGAAACCAGCCATCTCTATCGAGTCGCCACTCCCCCCATTATTACGACGTGTAAGGGTAATACCGAGTATTCTTGCTGACTCCACAGCATCTTCACCATACGTCTCATAGAAGTCACCACACCTAAAAAGCATTAATGCACCAGGATGTTGTGCCTTCATTGAGAAGAACTGTTTCATCATTGGGGTAAGTCCCTTATCGTCTTTTGCCATATCTTTTACTTCCTTATTAAGTCTTTTCTTATTTTATCCTTAGACTTACAAAATTACAAAAATAAGGAGGAAAGCCCAAATAATTAATTACCTTTGTCTAAAATAAACACAAACATGGATATATTAATTATAGGATTAGGAGTTATCGGAACAACTTATGCTTCTGTGTTTAAAGAGGCTGGACACAATGTTGAACATTATATTCGGGAAGGAAGTAATAAGGAATATATAAGCAATATTGAAGTTACATTATTAGATGGAAGAGAATCATCAAAAGGTATTCAAGTCAAAAAAGAATATACTGTAAATCCACATTCAAAGAAAGAATATGACATGATTTTCGTAAGTATCTCACAAGGGAAGATTGCCAATGTGATGGAGATACTACGAAAAGAAACATTCAAAGGCACAATACTCTTATGCTGTAATCTATGGTATGACAAGCAATATCTTGATAAAATTATGCAAGGATATGATTATATCTTAGGCTTTCCCGTTGCTGGAGGTTGCATAAAAATAAAAAAAGAAGAGCTTGCTACTAAAGCTGAACTTGATTGTTGTTTATTCGACCATTTCATGATAGAGTCTAAAAATAAGACAATCATATCAAATTATGAGGCTATTTCTAATCTATTTAAGTCCTCTAACATAAAACTTGAGAACCCTTATGACATGTTGGAATGGATATGGATACACATGGCTATCAACGCTGCAGTTATCTCTGTCATAGGTAAAAATGGAGACATAAATGACAGTATAACATCAGTTCATAAACTTATGAATTCTCTAAAGCTATTGGCAACTACGATTAAAACTATTCGTGAGACAACAAAAATAGCTGCTTCACGTGGTATTAATATGAAACATTACAGAAATGAATTATGGGTATATAAACTACCAGCTCAACTTTCTGCCATTTTCATGAAGCGTATGTTTGCCACAAATAATCTTACAAGAAGGATTATGGAACTACATGGGAACATTGACGACTTGTTGTATATTTGCAATAGCGTATATAAAGAAGGAAAAATAAATAATGTTTCAGCTCCACTTTTTTATCAGTCTTTAGAAGATATTACAAGAAGAATTACAAATAAATAAAACAATTATAAGGAAGAAAAAAGGTTCTTCCGTTAAATGTGTGGACGCTTTTCGTATCGCTTTAACGGAAGAACCGAAGTTACTCATTAAACCCAAATCGGTCATTAGACTACAATGTTTCAGGAAAAACATTTCATTTAAGACTTCGAAAATCTGCTGATACAATTTAGAAAAATCATTACATAATTTCGAGTAAAACATCTATAACTAACAGCAAAACCACATACAAAAATCAAGTATGTAATCAACAGCAAATCAATTAATTATAAACAGTAAAGTAAAAGGTGCTTAACTGGACTTCAAAAGGGCGTTAGTAAGGGTCTTAAAGGGCACCTTCTGCAAGCAAAAAGGGCGTCTTTTAGAAGCTAAAAGAGCATGTATTGGTTTTGAACCACACGAAAATAACTTACAAAACTCAACTAATAAGGGAATAAGTTGTTTGTAGAAGGCAGATAGACATTGCACCTAATTACGTTTATTCTGTAGTTTATGCCCCGTTCTAAAACCATCTAATCGGGGGGTAATCATACCATATATGTAGATTACATTTAATGGAAGAACCCTAAATTAGACATTAATTACTATTCATAAAACAAATTGCACGAATACTCATTGATAAGGAATATTCGTGCAATTAGCGTAATTCGTAGTCGAAAGCGAGTTATGGTAGTTTTCCTTCTTTGCCTCTTGAGCGCAGAATTGACCATACACCGAGGGCAATAAGAGGAATACTTAGTATCTGTCCCATATCGATTGGCAGACCTGCCTCAAATGCTTCCTGTATCTCCTTTGTGTATTCAATGAAGAAACGGAAGGTGAAGATAAGTGTAAGACAGAGTCCGAAATAAAGTCCTGTACCCACTTTCTTAGGATATTTCCTATACACGAAATAAATAAAAAGGAAGATAATTAAGTAGGCTATTGCCTCATAGAGCTGTCCCGGATGGCGTGGTTTATCGTCTACATTATAGAAGATAAAAGCCCAAGGAACGTCTGTTACCTTACCAATAATCTCTGAATTCATCAGGTTTCCAAGGCGAATAAAGCAGGCTGTGATACCTGATACGATACCGAAGAAGTCAAGTACTACCCACGTATTCATCTTCGTCTTGCGAATATAAAGGAAGAGGGCAATCAGTAATCCAGCCACTCCACCATGCGATGCGAGTCCTTGATAACCCACATACTTCCATGAACCGTCAGCCATTTCACGGATAGGAATAAAGATAGTCATGATTCCTTTCCACGAAGTGAGGAACTCCTCTGGCTCATAAAAGAGACAATGACCTAAGCGGGCACCCAACAGTACGCCAAAGAAGACATAGAGGAAGAGTGGATCAAACTGTGATGGAGGAAATTTATGACGCTTAAAAAGCCACTGCATCATAAAGAATCCCAAGGCAAGACCTACTAACCAGCACATGCCATACCAACGAATAGGAAGGGGACCAAGCTGGAAAATCATTTCACTTGGCTGCCATGCAATATAAAGTAGATTGTTCATAGTTATGCTATTAAAAGTGAAGATAGCACCAATAATTATCCCCTCTCTGAGCAGAGAGGGGTTAAATAGAGGCTATACATTAAATCTAAAGTGCATGATGTCACCGTCTTGTACAACGTACTCCTTACCTTCGATACCGAGTTTACCCGCCTCACGAATAGCTGCCTCAGAACCATATTTAATGTAATCGTCGTACTTGATGACCTCTGCACGAATGAATCCCTTCTCAAAGTCGGTATGGATAACACCCGCACACTGCGGTGCTTTCCATCCTTTATGGAAGGTCCATGCCTTTACTTCCATCTCACCAGCAGTGATAAAGGTCTGGAGATTGAGCAGATGATATGCCTTTTTAATAAGTCGGCTCACACCACTTTCTTCCAAGCCAAGCTCGTCAAGGAACATTTTCTTGTCCTCATAGCTCTCCAAAGAAGCGATATCTTCCTCTGTCTTAGCAGCGATGATCATTGCTTCAGCACCTTCTTCAGCAGCAATCTTCTCAATCATCTGACTGTACTCATTACCTGTCTTCGCACTTGATTCGTCTACATTGCAAACGTAAAGTACAGGTTTTGTAGTCAAGAGGAATAGGTCGTGCGCTGCTTGCTGTTCTTCTTTGCTTTCAAACTCAACGCTACGAGCATTCTTACCCTGCTCTAACACTTCCTTATAAGCCTCCAAGACAGATACCATTACCTTAGCATCTTTATTGCCTGCAGCAGCAACCTTCTGCTGTTTAGCAAGCTGTGCCTCGATGGTCTCAAGGTCTTTGAGCTGCAACTCTGTATCGATAATCTCCTTATCTTCAATCGGATTGACTGCCATACCACCCTCACGTACCACGTTATCGTCCTCGAAACAGCGGATTACATGAATGATAGCATCGCACTCACGGATATTGCCAAGGAACTTGTTACCCAATCCTTCACCCTTTGAAGCACCCTTAACGAGTCCTGCGATATCTACTATCTCACAGGTAGCAGGTACGATTCGTCCTGGATGAACAATCTCAGCGAGCTTATTCAAACGCTCGTCTGGAACGGTGATAACGCCGAGGTTCGGCTCAATCGTACAGAAAGGGAAGTTAGCTGCTTGTGCTTTGGCACTGCTCAAACAGTTGAAAAGAGTAGACTTACCTACGTTTGGCAGTCCTACTATACCACATTTTAATGCCATATCTTAAATAAACGTTTATTTCTTTTGTACTTACATGAGGCAAACAAGGCCAAAGGAAATTACCTTTCTATTTGCTCTATGTTGCTTATTAGCTGCAAAATTACATAATAAATTCGATATAACCGAGAAGAAGAGGAAATAAGGTAGATTACTCATAAAGTCCATCTCTTCTCTATCCTACGATTATAGGGATATAACGCATGTATTACGCTATATCCCTATAAGTAGGAGGTAGGATTCTATATAAACCTTTATAAGAACCTATCCTTTATATATATAAGATAAGACTATACCTAAGTCTTGCTTATTTCACCTCTGATGTAATCGGACTGTTGATACCCTTCATTGAAACAAGGAACGCCTTAGCAGAACCGAACTTCAGACGCATATCAAGACGAACAGGGATATGGTTGCTATCATCCGTTACATAGAAGTTAGCTATTTCACGCCATTTATCATCCTCGTATTCATAATAAGTGAGACGCAAACAACGATACTTATGATCATTATCAGCTTTGATATTCTCCTTACCACCATAGACAATGCGAGCAGTATGACGGCTATTACCATCCACGATAGGGAACTTCACCACCTCACCTTTCTTCCAGTTCTCTGGATTGAAACTACGTGCACGAAGGAAGATACTCATCATATCGAAAGAACAATCATCATGAGTATTTTCCATCCATTGATGTTTTCCTTCATGATTAATCCTATGCTGACGTATCTTACATCTACCATTTGGATAAGAGTAGAACACCTCATCCACCGTATAGCGCTTTCCTTCCCTTGCTCCCTTACGGAAGTATAGCGGCTCCATCTGCTTTGAGTTGTATGCAAGCAACGTATCTCTCAATATAAAGTAGTCATCAAGCTTACCATTACCACGTGTTGTTAATGAAGCACGATAAGCCGGAGTACCCTTATAAGTAGAGGAGACTGTGTACCAAGAGGCCGTACCTGCCTTCACCCATATAAACTTCCAGTTATAATAAAGGTTGTATGTTAGATACTCCCCACTACTAAAAGCCGTATTACGAAATGTACACTGTGCGGTGCTGCTGACGGCTATCATCGCAAACAAACATACTATATAAATCTTCAACTTTCCCATATTCTCCGTTTTATCCGTTCAACTTTAATATTATTCTTTATTTCTCTCTAAAAGAAAAAAGAATGTTTTAGTATGATGGCTTGTGGATTAGTGCAGAACTTTTCAGCTGTTTTCTTGCCTGGAAACTTATCAAACTTAGAGGTTACTTTATTAACAAGTTATTCTCATGTCTACCATTTGATATTCAGGTACTATACTGAGTTATCAACATTATCCACAGTTGATGCAAAGATAATAAGTTTATATCTTTTTTGATATGTAAGTTGTGTAAAACTTCTATAAAACTGCATTAATAACCCTGTGGATATCCACAAAGAACCTTCTTCTCCTATTGCTGTGTGGATATCCACAGACTTATAAAGTAGTTATCAACATAGTTTTCCACAGAGTTATCAACAGTTATTGACGAAGAAGTTATATGTTTTTATGCGATACTGATTTCTTCTCTATGTTAGTTATGTGTGTTTTAAAATCCATTCTAAAAACTTTTATTTTCTTCTCCGATATATGGAATGATAAAGACTACCTAACACAAGATTTTATAACAACTTATACAAGATTATTTTTTATATTTAATTGCTGTTATTTTTAATATTTCGTGTAATACTACTGACTATTAATAAGTTAAGTGATAAGTTTTGATGACAGTAATGACAGCAACTTTTGTTTTGCTTGAAAAGAATTCTTATCGGTACACAGTGATAACTCTGTGTAATCACGGTTAGCTAAGCATTAATTTTGTTAAGGCTTAACGATAATATAAAAGGTGAAGAAGACAGAGAGAATATGTGTTTAATAAAGTATTAGACAACCAAAGGTTGATAACAGTCCCTTGGTATCTTCCATTCTAACAGTTAGATAGATATAAAATAAAAGTTCACAATTAAGAATTATAATAAGCTTCAATTCTTAATATTATGGTAAGGATGATTTCCTTTCATAATACCCGAAATAAACAATTATAATTCTTAGTTGTGAACTATCTGATAGTGATAAAGCTTTATAAGTCGTCCACTAAAGCAGTGCTCTTAGCGTATGCTGTACTCTTAGCCTCAAAGAAGTCGGTCTTTACCATATTAGCGTTAGAATACTGTCCAACCCACTTCATGTTTTCAGGTTCCTTCTGGTTGTCATCATAAAGGAAGCCAAAACCAAGACCAGACCAGCGGAGATTGCCCAGATAACGGATGTAATCAGACACCATCTGTTCGTTAAGACCCTGCACATCATTGCCGATAACATACTGACCCCATGCTATTTCCTGACGAACACCTTCACGCATCATATCCTCATACACCTTTACCTTCTCTGGAGTAAACATATCAGGCTCCTCTTTCTTCAGCTCAAGAATAATACTGCGGAACAACCACAAGTGTGTATTCTCATCCCTATTGATATAACGAATTTCCTGAGCTGATCCCGACATCTTGCCGTTTCGGCTTAGATTATAGAAGAACATGAACCCACTATAGAAGTAGATACCTTCAAGGATAAAGTTAGCAATGAGCGTCTTCATCAAGCTGAACTTATCTCTCTTCTCATGGAACTCATTGTAACAGTCGCCAATAAACTTATTACGGTTTAAGAGGTGCTCATCTGTCTTCCATTGATAGAGGATATCGTTACGCTCTTCAGGACTACAGATAGTGTCGAGCATGTAGCTATAACTCTGACTATGAATACACTCTTGGAACGCTTGAATATGCAAACAAAGATTTACCTCGTTAGCAGTGATGTATTCACTGACTGTTGGAAGGTTGTTACTTTGAAGCGAATCAAGGAAGACAAGGAAACTAAGAATCTTGTCGTATGCTGTGCGTTCAGCCTTTTCAAGACGTGGATAATCCTTAAAGTCCTGTGAAAGATTGATTTCTTCTGGAATCCAAAAGTTATTCATTGCCTGTCTATACCAGTCACTTACCCATGAATACTTCATATTATTGAAGTCATTCAGATTAGTGGTGTTACCCCCAATCATTCGTCTCAAGCGCAAGTCTGTATCGCCTGAAGGGTTGAATAAGGTATTACGTTTTAATTGATTGTCCATCATTTATACGTTTTCTTTATTGTTTTTATTTTTTTTATCCTATATCTTCCTTAGTCCTTTTAGCTATTGCAAAGGTTCTTATTCCTATTTCTAAGAAGAACAGCTCTCGCACTCTTCCACCTCTAAGGACTTACTACGCACATAATAGATAGTCTTAACACCCTCTTTCCAAGCAAGTAAGTAAAGGTCGAGTATCTGGCGCATTGTGAAGTCATTGGTGATATAGAGGTTCATACTCTGTGCTTGATCGATATGACGCTGACGCACACCAGAAGCACGCACACTCCATTTCTGATTGATAAGATAAGCACTCTTATACATCCAGTAAGTCTCGTCTGAAAGCTCAGGAGCGACACGTGGAAGCATACTTCCCTTCTTCTCTTCTAAGAAGAAACGTTTCATGATAGGGTCTAAGCCGGCTGTTGTACCCGCAATAATACTTGTACTACTGGTTGGAGCGACTGCGAGTAGATAAGCATTACGCATACCCTGCAAGGCAACAGTCTTACGAACGTCCTGCCATTCAGCACTGTCATACCCACGCTTATCAAAGTAAGCGCCCGTTTGCCAGTCACTTCCTTCAAAGAACTGATAGCTTCCTTTCTCCTTAGCAAGGTTTGAGCTGGCAAGAATAGCTGATCGGTTGATAGTCTCGAACACCTTATCCATAAACTGCAGATGCTCTTCACTTTCCCACTTAATGCGACGCTTAGCCAAAGCATGGTGATAACCACTGATACCCAAACCAATAGAACGATAACGCTGGTTGGTTATCTGTGCGTAAGGAACAGGATAGAAGTTAAGGTTGATAACGTTGTCAAGTGCACGAACAACCGTTGCCACCTTCTCTTGCATCTGTTCCTCGTCCTCCAATGGGAGCCTACCAAGAGACAGACTTGCCAAGTTACATACAACAAACTCACCTGGGCGAGTAGTTGTAACAACGATAGTATCTCCGTCTTTCGTCTCTACTTCCTTTGAAACAGTCTCTATTGGAGCCATGTTCTGAGCTATCTCTGTACAGAGATTAGAGCAGTAAATCATACCCTTATGGGCGTTAGGATTAGCTCTGTTGACCGTGTCACGGTTGAATGTAAATGGTGTTCCGGTCTCAACAGCAGAACGGAGAACCAATCTGATAATATCCTTAATACTAATAACTCGACGTGAGAGACGCTGGTCGTTGACACAGTCAAGATACTTACGTTCCCACTCCTCGCCATAACAGTCCTCAAGACAATAGCCTTTAATACGCATGATTTCGTTTGGACAGAAGAGCGACCAGCTCTGATTAATGTCTTCTTCGGCCATCTTCCAAAACAGGTCTGGATAGCAGATAGCTGGGAAGATGTCGTGAGCCTTCATACGATCGTCACCGTTATTGGTACGTAGTTGAAGGAACTCAGGTAAGTCTTTGTGCCATACATCTAAGTAAACGGCTACTGCACCTTGGCGCATTCCTAACTGGTCGACGGCTACGGCTGTGTCATTAACAAGTCTCATCCAACGGATAACACCACCTGCTACACCCTTAAAACCACGGATATTACCACCAGTAGCACGTACCTTACCGAAGTACATACCCATACCACCGCCAAACTTGCTCACCTGTGAGAAGTTATCTAAGCTACGATAAATACCATCCAAACTGTCTGGTACGGTATCAATGAAGCAACTTGAAAGCTGATGACTTGGCTTACGAGAGTTAGAGAGGGTAGGGGTGGCCATCGTTACTTCCAACTTACTAAGCAAGTCATAGATGCGACGTACCCACATAAGACGGTCTTCCTTCTCTGGCATAGCAAGGTGAAGAGCAATACCAAGGAACATCTCTTGTACGCGTTCAATCACCTTTCCAGAGTAATTCTTGATGACATAACGCTTTAAGAGGAGGTCGAGTCCAGAATAATTAAGTAGTTTGTTGCGTTCAGGGTCAATGAAGGTAGCAGCTTCATTGATTTCTTCTTCGCTATAGTTCTGAAGGATATAGTCGCCATAAAGGCCCTCTTCGGTCATGTATTTCAGCTTTCTATAGAAGGTTCTGAGCCCCATCTCCTCCTCTAATCGGCTGATATTCTTTTCTGAACGATATGAGAGAATACGTGCTGAAATCATCTCCCAAGATGGAGCCTCAGGTGTTGTCAATTCTACAGCAGCCTTGATGAGGGCGTCGATAGCGTCCTTCTGTGACATACCAGGCTTACTGAAGCTTGAAAACTTCTCCTGAAGAGTCACCATACTATACGACCGCTCGCGGTATTCGCGTGCCACGCTTTGTAAGACATCAGCCAACTTACGGTCGTCAGCTGCCCACGCAATGTAGTTGATAGCTTGTCGTTGCTCATTACGTTGATAGCGGAAGAGGATGTAGTTCTTCGCCTCGTCGTAATGACCATGAGCCATAAGACACTTCTCTACACGGTTTTGAATATCCTCAACAGTGCGTAGTTCGGGATTGTCAGTGATGAACTGTTCTACTTCACTTACCATTCCGGCTATCTCACTATCTGAGACTTCCTTCCCAGTACTGATGAAACTCTTTTTAATGGCTATCGAAATCTTGTTGTTATCATAGACTTCTATATCTCCATTGCGCTTTGTTATATCCATTACTTATTATGTATAGTTTTCTTTTTTATTCTACTCTGACTACTTTATCACATTTACTTATTTGCTAATAAGTACCACTCTCTCAATTAGTTATCTTATTTAGTAGTTTTAATTAGCGACAAAGTTAAGGAAAAAAAACGAGAAGAAGTTATCCAGAATGGAATATTTTCAGCACTTAATCACTTTTAATTATTATCTAAAAAAGATGTTTTCTGACTACTCATTATTAGTGAGTTTGGTACTAAAAATTGCTGTTTATACAAAGAGAAAAGTACTGTTTCTAAGTCTTAAAATTCTGTTTTATCCTCGTTATCAGTTCTTCTCATCTGCCCCTTCATCTTTTCCTACGAATTATTTTCATGAAGAAAAATATTTTTTCTCGTGAAGAGAAATATTTTTTTTCATGAAAATAAATTCTTCCATTCGTGAAAATAAATCAGTGAAGACAAGAGGTTACTATGGAAGAAGAGCTGTTAACGTAGTTTATCAGTCCTCCTCAACCTTCTTATCGATGGTTAATAAGCACCAAAATCAATGTCTTCTTATAGAAAGAATATCAGAGATTTATTGTAACTTTGCAATAGTTTCCACAGAAGAAAGGTTTCTGCTGTATATGAAAACACTATCAGTAGACTTGAAACGATAAGTCGTCAGCTGAATAGGACAGTGCAGGATAGCTTTTTTTCGATAGTGGAAAATAAGATAAACAAAGGGACAGAAGAGAAATGATATTACTAAGTTTCGATACGGAAGAGTTTGATGTACCACGCGAACACGGGGTCGACTTCTCCCTTGAAGAGGGGATGAAGGTGTCTGTGGTAGGTACGAATCGTATCCTCGACATACTGAAAGCGAATAAGGTCTGTGCTACCTTCTTTTGCACTGGCAACTTTGCAAGACTGGCACCAGAGGTCATGGAGCGCATAAAAAACGAAGGACATGAGGTGGCTTGTCATGGTGTTGACCACTGGCAACCCAAACCAGAGGATGTCTTTCGGTCGAAGGAAATCATCGAGGAGGTGACGGGTTTGAAGGTTGAGGGTTATCGTCAGCCACGTATGTTCCCTGTGTCAGAGGACGATATAGAGAAGGCTGGCTATCTTTATAACTCCTCTCTTAATCCTGCTTTCATACCGGGTCGATACATGCACCTCACTACTCCACGCACATGGTTTATGCAAGGTAAGGTGATGCAGATACCTGCCAGCGTCAGTCCTCACCTACGCATCCCACTCTTCTGGTTGTCATTACACAATTTCCCAGAGTGGTTCTATCTTCGCTTAGTTCGACAGGTATTACGCCACGATGGCTATTTTGTGACCTATTTCCACCCATGGGAATTTTATGAACTCAAGTCGCATCCAGAGTTCAAGATGCCTTTCATTATTAAGAACCACAGTGGACAGGAGTTAGTAGGACGGCTCGACCGCTTCATCAAAGCGATGAAGGCAGACAAACAAGAGTTTATTACCTATACCAACTTTGTGCATAGACAGAAGCAATAGGCGCTAAAAAAATATGATAAAACTTGCAACGGTCTCTCCTTGTTACAATGAGGAAGAGGTTTTAGAACAGTCGGCAGCACGGCTCATGGAGCTTTTCGACGAACTTATCAGTCAAGGGAAGATTTCCGATGACTCAATGATTGTATTTGTCAATGACGGTAGTCGTGACCGGACATGGGAGATTATCCAACAGCTCCACAGCCAGTATCCACGTATAAAGGGTATTAACCTCGCCCATAACGTGGGTCATCAGAATGCTATCATGGCTGGTATGATGACAGTAAAAGACTGGGCTGACGCTGTTATCACACTCGATGCCGACTTGCAAGACGACTATAAGAAATGTATTCCACAGATGGTTGAGGCCTTTGAGGAAGGTAACGAGATAGTCTATGGAGTGAAGGTTTCGCGCAAGGCCGACCCTGTGTTGAAACGTATGTCAGCCCAAGCGTTCTATCATCTACAGGAGAGAATGGGCGTGAACAGTATCTTTAATCATGCTGACTTCCGTCTGATGAGTCGTCAATCCTTAGAGATACTCTCTCATTATAAGGAGCGCAACCTCTATCTGCGGGGTCTCATCCCATCTATCGGACTCAAGTCAACGACTGTCGACGACCGTATCAGCGAGCGTACAGCTGGTACTTCGAAGTACACACTACGTAAGATGCTTGGGTTGGCATTAGATGGCATCACGTCATTCTCCGTCAAACCAGTCTACTATGTCATCTATCTTGGTATCGCTTTCTTGCTCATCAGCCTGTGTATAGGTATCTATGTCATCCATGCTTTCATAAATCATACGGAGGTGGCAGGCTGGGCTTCGCTCATTCTGAGCATCTGGCTCGTGGGTGCTATACTGATGATTTCAATCGGTGTAGTAGGTGTTTATATTGCGAAGATATATGAAGAAGTGAAGCAGCGTCCGCTTTATAACATCAGTCAGATACTCGATTAAGGTTCATTCTATATGTCGACACGCATCAAAGAGCTTTGGCAGCGATGGCAAAAAGACTTCTGGCGACTGTTCCGTTTTGGTATAACAGGAACGGTGTGTTCGCTTATTCACTATGGAGTCTATTGTCTTTGTTTGCTCTTTACGAACACTACTATAGCCTATACAGCTGGCTATGGCGTAGGACTTCTTTGTAACTACGGACTGACAACCTACTTTACTTTTAAGGGAAAGCCGTCAAAGCGTAATGTAGCAGGCTTTGTAGGCAGTCATGTTCTCAACTACCTTTTGGAGATAGGACTGCTCCAACTTTTCCTTTGGTTAGGTGTTAGCAAATGGCTGTCGCCTGTCCTTGTGATGGTGATAGTCGTGCCTATCAACTTTGTTCTACTACGTCTTGTGTTCGTGAAAAGAAAGAGGTAGATGGGTGATGGGTGTTAAGTGTTGGGTAATGATGGTTAGTAAGGTGGTTGTTGAGTATTCACAGGATAGGTGTTGACTTATACCACGGTATTAGATGAGCGGTAGGACATTAATAGAAAAGAATAAGAAAAGAGTTATCCCCAAGCACTTTCTGGAAAGGAAGGCGCTTGGGGATAATACTTTACACCTTATTATATACCTCAAGAATCTGTGAGGCTACATCTTGATTCTCAAATCGTTTTACGTAGTGTTGGCTCTTAACGACCATTTCCTGACGATGCTCTATCGCTGAAAGGATTGCAGCTGCATTGCCGTCGACGTCGTCTGGACCCACATAAAGGCAGTCTGGACCACCTGCTTCCTCTAAGCAACTACCCGTGGCAGCCACTACTGGGAGTCCACTCTGTATGGCTTCGATGATAGGAATACCAAAGCCTTCATAGCGAGAAGGATAGATGAAGGCTTCAGCCTGATTGTAGATAGCTGCAAGAAGGTCGTTGGGAACACCCTGTAAGAAATGGATTCGGTTGCCAATCCCTAATCGTCTGATTTCTGCATCGAGCTTCTTCTGATATTTCGTCAGCCTGCCTACGATGACAAGATGGAGGTCGGAAGGTAGCTTTGCCATAGTTTGAATACCCAAGAGGATATTCTTTCGCACTTCTACCGTCCCTACATTTAATATATAACGTTGTGGAAGATGATACTTACGACGGGCCTCTTCAATCAGTGAAGGACTGACCGACTGACTGAAACGGGTACTACAGCTTTGATAGACAAGGTCTATCTTGTCCTCTGGGAAGTCACCATAATATAAGATGTCACGCTTCGTACATTCGCTAATCGCAATGATACGGCTTGCCTCCCGTAGTGTTTGATAGAACTTACGCTTGTAGAAGAAAACGTCAATAGGGGGATAGAACTCCGGATGACGTAGGAAGATAAGGTCGTGAACAGTAACTACACTGGGGATGCCGGCTGCTGCCAAGCCAGAAGGGAGTTCGCCTGAAAGACCGTGATAGAGCTCTACTCCATCTGCTTTTAGGTCCTTTACTACCCCTTTCACACGCCACCAGTCACGCTGCAGACGGAAGCGAAGGTGGTCAGGGTAGCAGAACTGTATGTTATCTCGCAGTTCCACCTGATTGCGAAGGTCGTCACGTCCAGCATCAGGAGCATAGAGTCGTAAGTTTGTGTCAGGCATTAACGGAGCAAGGTCGTTGATGAGTGTACGCCCATAGCTCCCTAATCCAGTGCCATTCCTTACTATTCGTTTGGCATCATAACCTATTATCTTCTTATTCATGAGCGTTAACCTTTTCTATTGGGGTATAGTCCTTTGTGCATAACTCGTAACAAAGCCACAGCCAAACAATACTGATAGGAAGTGCACGGAGCGCGTAGGTCTGTATATAATCATGTCTTATCGTCTTTGGAATGAGGTCGCAATTACCCATGCCAGATAGGATGAAGACAAATACCATTAGTGCTATCGCCCACTTACCACGCTTCCATGGAGCTGCGGTGTACCATATACAAACGCCTAACAAGGCTATCACGTAGCCGCTGGCTTCGCTACCTGTACTAAAGAGGATGACAAACAAGAGTACAGAGGCGAGTATGGTCTCACGGAAGGCAAGATTCTTATACTGTGAGAAACGTAGGTAAGGAAGGGCAAAGAGTGCCATTCCAGGGATGATAAGCCACAGGTCTGAATAGTCCGCATGCCCTGTTGTACGACGAACAAAGCCTAATAATGAGATGTTTTGAGCAAAGGAGTTGAGGTTATGTGTGTTCTTCTCCACAAGACAAGTGAACCACTCGTGGTATTGTCCGATGATATAATCAGGCGAACTAATGGCCATTGGGGCTAAGAAAAGTATTACCGACCACACTGCTAACCATAGTGTTAATCGTAGCTTATGCCGTGAAAAGAGAAAGAAGGCCAATCCCACAATGCCATAAAGCTTCACCAACGTACCTAAGACGATGAAGAAAGCTGCCCACCCTTCGTGCTCCTTCTCAATAAGAAAGAATGATGAGAGGATAATAGCGGCAATAGCTATGTTGAACTGCTGCATGAATAGGGCTGTTAACAATGTGAATCCGCAGAACCAATAGATGTAGACTTGCTGTGATTTACGCAGTCCTGACCAATAGATAGCCGCAAACAACCAACCAGATAAGAATAGTAACCACAATAGCATACCAGCCCATTCGGGTAAAAGGGCAAAGGGGGCTATGATTAAAGAGAATAGAGGACCGTAATGATTGACGTCGCTATACTCTGACGGATAGGCTGCATAGAGTGATGTTCCGTTCACTGTGTGCCAGTAAACACCCTTAAATATAAGGAAGTTATTGTGACTACGATGCAACTTCAGCATACCTACTAATGATAGTAGAGTCCATATACCTAAGAGAACACGGCGGTCGGAGAGAAAGGGGAGGGTAAGGAATTGTTTTATTCTTTCTTTCATATCAAATTCGTTTGCTTGCTTTATATGCGAATAACAGCACAAAAGTAACAATAAAGAATGATATATATGCTATTAATAACCTATTATTTATAAAAAGCCTACCAACTCGATAGTGTTCTCTCATAGTTATTTTGGGCTGTAAAGGCTTTTTCCACAAGAAAAGAGAAAGCTATACTCTTATTTAGAAAATTATTATATATCTTTGTAGGTATCATCATTTATTACCCTTTATACGGCTTTAAGCTGTGATACAACTGATAAAAAGAATTTATGACAACCGAGAGAAAAGATAATATCAAGCAAGGATTCGTTTATTATGTCCTGTCGACTCTTACATTGGCTATTATATTCTTCTCCTATATCTTTAATGGGCAGAGTACGGAAGTGATGGATTGTGTGGGTTGGATCTACTTTGTCTCGTCATGTATTACGCATGCTGCATTGTTTACGCTTGTTCCTTTTCTTATCTTGCAAGTGCCCTTGTCTGCTGTTGGTTGCCGTCAATGGATTACAAGAACTATTCTTTCAATAGTCTACGCCTTACTGTTTATCGTTGCTGTAGTGAACAGTTATGTTTATGGAATCTACCATTTTCATATCAATGGGCTTGTGTTGGAAATGCTAACAGGGCCTGGTGCATCAGAGATCTTTGTGTTTAGTGTGTGGGCATATATGAAGGCCATTGGTCTTGCTTTAAGCTTTGTCTTGCTTAGTATAGGACTGTCTTTCATTGCAAAGTTTATTTCTAAGCGCCTTATTATAAGGCATCTCAATCGAAACATATTATTAACACTACTTAGTTTCGTACTTCTCTCACAAGGAATACATATCTATGGAGGGGCAACGATGCGGAGTTCTATCATTGAGTCGACTGACGTTTTACCTTATTATTTCCCACTTCGTGCTAACAAACTACTGGAGAAATTAGGACTCATAAGCATTGAGAAGATTAATCAAATACAACTGAAAGGAGGCGTGAACAAATTGCGTTATCCATTGGAACCACTGCAGACGAGTCGTATTGACCATCTTGGTAAACCTAATGAACAGTATAATATCGTCATCCTATGTATTGACTCTTGGAATCCACGTACTCTTACACGTGAGTGTACACCAAATATCTGTGCGTTTGCTGACCATGCAGAGACATTTACTAAGCACCTTAGTTCGAGCAACGCAACCAGTGGTGGCATCTTTGGAATGTTCACTGGGATATCTGCATACTACTGGAAAAGCTTCGAATCAAGCTGTATGCAGCCCTTACTCATTAAGCAGTTGCTTAAAGAAGGGTATCATGTGCAAACTTATCCAAGTGCTACATTAGAGTATCCACCCTTTGCTAAGATGCTGTTCCGTGATGTGAAGGGACTAAACGTAAGTACTCCGGGTAAGACAACGATTGAGCGTGACAATCGAATCACGCATAACTTCATTGCTGATATTGATAAATACGATGGTAAAAAACCTTTCTTTGCCTTTGTGTTCTACGATATTGCCCACAATATGGACCTTCCTAAGAGTAAGCAATATAGGTTCAAACCATGCTGGGAGTACGTAGACTACATGAAACTTAACAATGATACTGACCCAACACCATTCTTTAATCTCTATAAGAACTCGGTTGCTGAAGCTGACTCGCTCATCGGTTTGACTCTAAACAAGCTCCGAGAGAAAGACTTACTACGCAATACAGTGGTCATCATAACTGGTGATCATGGGCAGGAGTTCAATGAGAACCATAATAACTACTGGGGTCATGCCTCTAATTATTCGTTATTTCAAGTTGGAACGCCGCTCATTTATTATTATCCCGGCTGTAAACCAGGTAAAAGAAACTATCGAACAACTCATTATGACATCTCCCCAACATTGATGCATAGTGTGTTAGGTGTGACTAATCCGCCTTCAGATTATTCAATGGGGACATATCTTGATGACTCTTCCCCACGTGACTGGCATCTTGTAGGGCATGAACTCTATTATGCTTTTATCCGTTCTGACGGTACAATCATTGAGAAGCAAGGAGCAGGAAACCTAAAGATAATGGATCCAAAGATGCACGTTATACCGAATTATCCGCTCAAACCAAAGGACTTACAAGCTGTTATTCAGAAGATGAATAGGTTTTATAAATAGCATACAGATACTGTTTGGCTATTTAACCAACTGATTCTAAGATTTCTTGTTAAGCGTAAGTTATCAATCTTCCCAGATGTTCTTAATACGGACATCACGCAGAACAGTAAGCACTTTCTTTATCTTACTGCGGAAAAGGTCGGCCTTTAAGCGAGCCGACATATCCTTAACTTCATTATAAGGTTCGCCTCTCTGAAGGATATCACGTAAGAAGGAAGATGAGGTTATACCCCATTTACGAAGGAACTGTGTGCTTCCATCGTTCTTTACTATGCGATGGGTAGAACGTGCTTCGAAGTGATAAACGCGGCTACGGTCTATTCCTTTGAATAGACGAACACCTGCTTTCCATAGCTTAGCAGAGAAGTCTGGGTCAGAATACATACCTGGGCTGAACTCAATACTATAGCCTCCTACAAGGTCCCACACGTCACGATGGACGATATTTGGTGGCCATGTCGAACCTTTCCAATCCCCATGTGGCAACGTAGCATATTCCTTCAGCAATCGAGACTCATCAAAGTCGTCAACACTCTCACCATAGTTAGCAGGTGCAATCACGCTCTTATCATAGAAAGGACGTGGCTGAATGAGTGTTGAAGAGAAGAAGAACATATTGTCAGGCAGCTGCTGTATCTCTTCAAATAAGGCTTTATCCCACTCAGGACACACATACATGTCATCGTTCATATATAGGATATAGTCTGTTGAAACCAATGGGCGCAACCTATTCAAGGCAAAGCAAACACCTACATTCTCGTCAGAAGCTGTGTACTTCAGTCCTTGTTGCTCTACCCACTCACGTGTTCCGTCACTTCCATCATTGATATGAACGAGTATTTCATGCTCATAACAAGAGTTCTTTCTTATACTTTCAATGCACAATTTAAGGAATGACAGATTATTCCAAGTAGGTATTAAAATCGAGAAAAGAGGCTTAACTGTATTGTCCATACTTATTATTGTAGTGTTAACCAGACTATTCCTCATCCAAAGACGAGGCTATTAAAAATATCTAACAATACCACCCGATGTACATAACACTTAGCTATTACAAAGGAAATAGTGCTATATCTTCGCTTATGTTATCTGTTTTATAATAAAGAATATGATGTTCTCTCTTTCAGTTAACATGTTGCAAAAGTACAGAAAAAAATCGTATCTCTGCCCATGAGAAGCTGAAAAAGAGATATTAGTTGTACGTTTCTATGCTTATACCCTTTATTATTTCGTTACTATTCAGTCCTCCAATACAAGCCAAAATACACCTGACGCAGTAGGTTGCGGGCTGCCGTGAGTCGCTCAGCTTCCTTTCTATAGGTAGGAACAGACTCTATTTGGTCAACGTTTGCACTATAATAAGTACTGTCTGGCACGGTGGTATCTAAGAGATTATGGCCCATCTTGAAATACTTTGTATCATGGAAAGCAAAGGGAGCCAGCGTCGCTAAGATATCGTCATGGCTTCCCCAACGATTAGTTAGCTTGTTGTAAACCTCCTTCCGTAGGTAAGTTGGCAGATAGATATAGAGCGGTACGGAGTGTTCATACCGTTTGTCGACAGCATCATAGTCAAGGATAGAACGCACGTTATGGTCGCCTGTGATAATGAGTATCGTATTCTTTGCCGCAGCAGAGGCCTTGAAGCGGTTGAGAAACTCGTTTAACACCTTATTATAATAGCGGAATCCAGTAAGATACTTGTCCAACACCTTACGATTATGCTCTGCAAAGCACTTCTTAGCATAGAACGACTCTGGTAGAGGGGGGAGTTTCAAGTCTTTTGGGAACTCAAAGGGTGGGTGATTGGTTGTTGTCATCACTGCAATCATCTGCCGTTTCTTTGATGGTTTCTCCAGCCTGTCTAACAACGCTTGAAAGAGATATTCGTCGTAAACACCAATGCTATTATAAGTAGCATGAGGATAGTCTTTCAAGAGAGAGAACTTATCATAGATAGCATCAAACTGTTGATGAACCAACGCTTCGGCACAGTTTTCCCATGCAGCATCCATTCCCGACATGAATGTCGTTGTGTAATTGCTGGCTTTGAAAGGTAGGGCTATCGACGTAGGGAGAGTCTTAAATCGATAAGCCGAGGCAAAGAAGCGTGGGAAAGGGGTAGAGACATAGAGGTTCTCAAGCGATGCTACCGTACCATTCTGTACTGATTGGAAGTTACGAAAGAGTAGGTCGTCCTTGAAATGACGCTCTAATCCGAAGTACATCTCCGCATCCTTCTGTTGGAGATTGAACAGATAATTGCTCCAACTCTCGCTATATATGATTACAATATTTGGTTGAGGCTGTTTCAGACTGTCGCCTACTTCTTCGAAGAGAGCATGCTGCAGCGCTGTTAGCGTGTCGTTTTTCGCCATCTTCACCTTCCCATCTGTATAGACATCCAGGGCTTCCTGCAGACTCTTGAACTTATATTCATGCAGTAAGTCGTCTGTCTTTGCTATCTTGAAAGCGTTGTTTTTCTCCTTATAAGCCTTTTTCAACATGTAAATAGCGTTCGGAACAAGGTCGTTCAGAGGTTTCTGATTTGACACAAACGTGTCTTCTATCTGTAGAGGGAAGCGCCATACCGACCCACGCAGACCGATGACTAAAAAGACTATATACAATAGGATGGTAGCCGACAGTTTAATGACTTTGAGGCGTGAAGGTTGCTGCCTGCTTGCCGAATGGAGAGCGTTACGAGCGGACGACTTGTCCAACTCTATTCTACGGATAAGTAGAAGGATTGGTAGAAGGATAAGAAGAAAGGCGATAGCCTCGTAGACACAGTGATATTCTTCCCATATTGTTTGAATCAAACTCATTGGTCCTTCGTTGAAGAAATCGAAGAATGTGAGGTTGATATGGCTATTGAAATTGGCGTAAAAGCCCATATCAATACCGCTAATAGCCAATAGAAGTGCGCAGACAATAGAGAAATAAAGTCTACGAAAACGACTTAACACACGTTCTGTCCATGGTTTTCTAAGGGCTGCAAAGACGAAAGTCAGAACCGTAGGAAGTAACAACACGTAGCATACTACTTGCACATCAAAACGCAAGCTATTGAATAGTAAGCGAGGAAGAACAGTTAGGTTACTACTGATGATACTCATCGGGACGAACGCAATAGCAAAGCAAATGCGCACGAAGAATAGGATGACAAGGATTATAGCGGAATGCTTTATGAGATATGATAAGTTCTTATACATTATTTCTTTTGACTTATTTCGGGTTTAAGATAGGGTTCTTTCGATAAGAGTGGAGCATCGACAGGCATCGTTTTCGCCGTCATCTCTACTCGTAAAAAGCCTCACGAATAGGCTTCCTTATAGTTTACAATCATTTTTCTTCACGATAAGAAATATTTATTTTCATGAAAAGAAATAATTATTTTCATGAAGAAAAATATTTTTTTTCATGAAAATAATTCGCACTTGACACGCTGTTAGAATATTCAGACACGTAAGAGTGGAAGAGGGAAGGCGGTCTAAACAGCTGTAAAAGAGCCGTTTTAGGGGGATTAAATACGGTGTTTTTCAATTCAACACCTAATATCCAACACCCATCACCCACTGTTTTATGTGTATTAACCATGGTGTCTTTCAATACAGCTTGTGTCATGTGGATGGTTTATCTTTTATGTTTATGATGTGAGACGACCTGTAGAATTGCATTCTTTCCGTTATGGTTTTCTATGGTTTCGAGCCCTCCCGCCCCTTTAGTCGATTGTGGAGAGATGTGGTTCTGTTATGTTCTACGAAGTTATGTAAATCATTTCTTACCTTCTTTCAATCGTACTTTACCATCCACCTCTTCAAAGTTTTCTTCAAAGTAAGCCCGTGTACGTTTCCATCTGTTATGACTCCAAAGATAGATTTCAGGCTGACGACGAATCGACTTCTCCAACTCTTGGAAGTAAAGATCGGTTATCTCGTAGTCGGGCAGTCCCTTTGTTTCTTCTCGGATGATGCGGAACTCACAGTTATAATGCCCACGGCTCGTGCGTGTCATGTCGCCATAAACAAATACCTGGCGTGTGTGCTTCACGATACGTTCAGCCCCTGTGAGCACAGGAGTCTCCTGATTCATGAACTGAATCCAGTGATGTATGCTCCACCAGAAGGGTGTTTGGTCGGAGATATAACCCACGACAAGGGGCTTACCGTTACGTCCAAATTGTATAATCTTACGTAGTGACTCCTGCATAGGGATACAAAGCGCACCTTGTCGTTCGCGAACATACTTGAAGAGGCGGTCGAAGTATTCGTTTTCTAATGGGTGGTAAAGCTGACAGCATAGGGCATTGTCCACCCAATAAGGGAGGGAGGTAATCCATTCCCAGTTGCCTAAATGACCCAAATAGACGCCTGCCGACTTCCCTTCCGACAGAATTCTGTTTAATTCTTCAGTCCCTGTAAAGGTCATGCGCTTCATTAGCTGTTCCTTGCTCATTGTTATCAACTTCAGTGTCTCAACAATGTAATCACAGAACCAATGGTAGAATCCTCGTTCTATCAGGCGTAACTCGTTGTCAGTCTTCTCTGGGAAGCTGTTCTTAAGGTTCTTCCATATCACCTTGTGGCGATACCTCACCACTCGTGACATTAGTAGATAAAGGACATCGGAGAGTAGATACAGCACTGGAAAAGGCAGCAGGGCTACCAGATACCAGAAGCCGTAAGCGATGATGTAAAGGGTCTTGTTGAGGGCTCTTTTCATTGATCTTCAGGGTTATTAATCGTTGGGTGCATCTTATCGTGTACCATACGATACATATACTGATAGATGATAGCTTTCAGTTCTCGTTCCATCTTTGCTTGCTCAGGCACGTGTCCGAGAAGATTGTGCTTCATCAGTGCGTCGGTTACTCGATAGATAGCTTTTGTCTGTTTACCGTCCCATTGGAGTACATAACCATACTTCACGTATTGATAGATACCGTTCAGATAGTTGACAGCCCAAGTGTCCTTCGCCGGTGTATGTAGTAGGTCTTTACCGAAAGCAAGGTATGGTCCAGCGTTATAGCCTATGTGGCAGAGTAGTGTTGGCATAATATCAATCTGCTGCGCCACGCCATCTACACGTCCTGGCTTTATCTCTCCGGATGGGTCATATATAATAATAGGTGAACAGAAGCCGCCTATGTCGGTCTTATACTGCTCATGGTCGCTCTGGTTAGTATGGTCGCTTGTGAGGACAAAGATAGTATTCTTAAACCAAGGTTGCTTGCTGGCAGACTCGAAGAATTTGCCTATCGCCATGTCGGTATAGCGGATGCACTTTTGGATAGGGAGATGTTCCTCCTTATAGATGTTCTTATATTTCTCTGGAACAACAAATGGATCGTGACTTGAGACAGTAAAGAGAGCCGTCATGAAAGGCTGCTTCATTTCGCCCATCTTCGCACAGTAATACTGCAGGAAAGGTTCGTCCCATATACCCCAGTTGCCATCGAAGTCCTTATCCCCACCAAAGCGAGGGTCTTCGTCATAGTCTTGTCGACCATAGTAGTGCTGAAATCCAATCTTATTAGCAAATGCAAGGAACCCCATAGAACCACGATTAGCACCATGAAAGAAGGCTGTTTGATAGCCCCACTTACTAAGGAGTCCAGGCATACCAGTGTAGTTGTTCATTGAAGCTGGGGTCAGGATGAAGGGTTCTCCAAAGCGAGGAATACTGCAGAGGATGGATGGCATGCCATCAATACTCTTACGTCCATTACAGTAAGAGAAGCGGTAGACGAGGCTCTTATCGATGAGCTTGTCTACATTCGGGGTGTATCCCTTGTATTTACCACCGAAGAAATCACGATTAAACCCTCCTATATACTCACGTCCGAAACTCTCGACAATGAGGATGACGATGTTCTTCTTGTTAGGAAGGCGTACGTTTTCGTTTGGCCCTGGAGCCTTATAAGCCATCCACTTAATAGGGTTGTAGACCTCTGTGGCAGCTGCCAAGGATGGGAAATAATCTGGGACAACAAAGTCGGACTTGCCTATCGTACGGATTAACGCAAAGGGGGTATTAAGCACCAAGGCGCAGTCAGTAGGACGTTCTACGTACTGGTTGGCGTTACTGATGGTTATCGGACGCACACCCGACTGTAGTCCACCTCGACAACCAGCCACGGTAAGGACGGCAGCTACGGAAAGACATACGAAAAGTTGTGCTCCATAGACTAAGCGCTGACGCAGACTTTTATAGCGGCTGTGGTCGGTATGTGGCATAACATACAACTTATTGGCAAGCCAAAGAACAAGAATAAAGATAATGATAAGGTACCAGTGTGTGATAGCATTGTGGAACAAGATGCCAGCAATGTTGTTTTCATTATCGAACTCACGGAACACACTGGTTGTTGTGCGGCGCAATGTGAAAGGAAAATACACCGAGTCGGCAAGGTTAATGGCAAGTGAAAGCGCATTAACAACCATGAATATCCACTTACAAAACCTGTGATAGGCTTGGTTCTCCTTCCTCCATAGCGGCAAGAGCATCATTACGATGTAGAGAATATGCGTATAAAGGATGGCTGTTGTATCAAAGAGAAGACTTCCTCTCACCCACATCCAGAGTGAAGAAGCACTAAGTCCGTCGATGAAATAACTGTAATTGACAAAAAAGTATGTCAATCGTGCTACAAAGAAAATGGCATACGCCAATAGCAAGTTGAGCACTAATGCTATTGGCGAACCAAATGTTGTTGTTAATAATCTCTTCATATCTTTCAAACCTTTTGGACCTTTATATCTCTTGCATGTCATGTAGTTTCTTATAGTAACCTTCGATGTCCATAAGCTCATCGTGCGTTCCCCGCTCTACAATCTCACCTTCATGCAGTACGCAAATCTCGTCGCTATTCTTAATGGTAGATAGACGGTGGGCCACAGCTATGGTCGTTCTTGTCTTCATAAGCTTATAGAGTGCATCCTGTACAAGGCGCTCGCTCTCTGTGTCAAGGGCTGATGTAGCCTCGTCAAGGATAAGGATAGGTGGGTTCTTAAGGATGGCACGCGCTATACTCACACGTTGGCGCTGTCCACCAGAAAGGCGTCCTCCACGGTCACCGATATTTGTGTCGTATCCTCTCTCACTATGCATGATAAACTCATGAGCGTTAGCTATCTTCGCCGCTTCGGCTATTGCCTCGTCAGTTGAGCTGACTCCGAAAGAGATGTTGTTCTTGAAACTATCGTTGAAGAGGATTGCCTCTTGGTTTACATTACCTATAAGCTGGCGGAGATCATGTACTCCTAAATCCTTGATGTTTATTCCGTCAATGAGAATTTCACCTTCTTGTACATCGTAGTAACGTGGGATAAGGTCGAGTAAGGTAGACTTTCCGCTACCACTCTGGCCTACTAAGGCTACGGTCTTACCCTTTGGAATAACGAGGTTGATATCCTTTAACACCCAATGGAGCTCTGGGTTTTCCTCGTCATCTTTACCATCAGTATAGGCAAAGCTGACATGGCGGAACTCAATCTGATGTTCGAAGTTATCGATATGGACTGGATTTTCAGGGTCATTTATCTTTACTTCTGCCTTAAGTATCTTATCAATACGCTCCATAGAGGCAAGTCCTTTAGGGATGTTATAGCCTGCACGGGAGAATTCCTTTAATGGATTGAGAATGCTGTAGAGGATAACAAGATAATAGATGAAGGTTGGTCCGCTGATAATCGGATATTGTCCTAATACGAGAGTACCGCCAAACCATAGTACAACAACTATCATGACTGTTCCAAGGAACTCACTCATCGGGTGGGCTAATTGCTGACGAATGTTCACGCGCATAATGTCGCTGCGGTATTCTGAGTTTATCTTATCGAAGCGTTCATTCATCATTCCCTCAGCACAAAAGGCTTTGATGACTCTTAATCCGCCTAAGGTCTCTTCTACTTGGCTCATTGTGTCACTCCATAACTTCTGGGCTGTCATACTGTTCTGCTTTAACTTTCTACCAACAAAGCCCATAAACCATCCGAAGATAGGTACGAAGATGAGCGTGAAGAGCGTCAACTGCCAAGAAATAACAAGTAGTGTGATGAAATAAATGATAATAAGAACAGGGTTCTTAAAGAGCATGTCGATAGATGACATGATGGAGTTGTCAACCTCTTGGACGTCACCACTCATACGGGCGATGATGTCTCCCTTCCTTTCCTCGCTGAAGAAGCCTAAAGAAAGGGATGTTATCTTCTCATAGAGTTGGTTACGTATGTCACGAACTACGCCTGTTCTGATAGGAATGATTGAGGCAGAAGATAGGAAATAGGCTCCTGTCTTTAGGAAAGTCATAAAGGCAAGAATTAAACCGATGGCCAATAAGACCGTTGTTGGTCCCCAACTGGTGATATATATCTGCGTGTAATAATCTGCATTGTTCGATAACACCTCCTTGAAAGAGCCTTCACTCCATGACATTGCACGCATCGCACCCGTTCCTGCATCTACCTTAAAGAGTATTTGAAGGAGTGGGATAAGGGTTGCAAAGGAGAATATGTTGAGAAAAGCTGACAATATATTGAAAATGATTGACAGCACAAGATACTTCTTATAGGGCGGTACGAACCTGCGTAAAACGTGTATAAATTCCTTCATCAACTAATCTTCTTATCTGTTTATCAGTTCTGCAAATATAGCTATAAATAGTAAAACCGCAAAAAAGATTTGCGGTTTTATATCCATACATATAGTATATTTACACTTCTTCTCCAAAGAGTGTGGCACTTGTTGAGCCTGTTATGCGCACACGGACGGTCTCACCAATATGGTGATTGCCCTTTGGCATGACTACAGCCTTGTTCTGTGGCGTACGTCCCATTAGCTGTTCACGACTTCGTTTACCAAAGCGCTCGATAAGAATATCAAACTCTTTGCCCTCGTCTTTCTTGTTCTGTTCGGCAGAGATCTCGGTCTGAAGGCGAATTAACTCATTCAAACGGCGTATCTTCTCTTCCTCAGGAACATTGTCGGGGAGGTGCTTTGCTGCGTAAGTACCTGGTCGTTCAGAGTACTTAAACATAAAGGCTGAATCGAAGCCTACCTCTCGCATTAATGAAAGCGTTTGCTGGAAGTCTTCTTCTGACTCGTTGTGATATCCAATGAAGATGTCAGTTGTCAGTCCACAGTCTGGTATAAGCCTACGAATAGCAGCCACTTTCTCAAGGTAATCCTCACGAGTATATTTGCGATTCATCACCTTCAACACACTATTACTACCACTTTGGGCAGGGAAATGGATATGGTTACAGAGGTTAGGTTCGGTAGCTACCGCCTCAATGATGTCCTCTGTCATATCTTCTGGGTTGGAAGTCGTGAAGCGTACACGCATGTCTGGAACGCTTTGTGCCACCTTATGCAACAGTTCTGCAAATGAAACGCCATTCTCAGGACGCTTACCATTAGGCAACAAGCCGTATGAGTTGACATTCTGACCTAATAGTGTTACCTCCTTAAAGCCTTTATCATGTAAATCTTTAACCTCCTTCAAGATGCTTTCCACATCTCTTGAACGCTCCCGACCACGGGTAAAAGGCACGATACAATAGTGACAGAAGTTATTGCAACCACGCATGATACTAACGAAGCCTGACACTCTATTGCCACCAATACGCTGTGGGATAACATCACGATAGGTCTCCGTAGTAGAGAGTTCGATATCCATAGCATTCGTGCCGTTCTCACACTGCGCTATCATATCAGGTAAGTTTAGGTACGAATCAGGCCCACAAACAAGGTTGGCATGGTGGTTTTGGATCAAATCGTTCCTTACTCGCTCTGCCATACAGCCTAACACGCCTAAGATAAGGTCACGACCTTTCTTCTGCTCAGCGTGCAATGCCTCTAAACGGTTGTATATCTTGTTCTCTGCGTTCTCACGTACAGAACAGGTGTTAAGGAAGATTGCGTCTGCTTCCTCCTCTTTTTCGCATACGTCATAGCCTGCCATTTTCATGACAGAAGCCACCACCTCTGAGTCTGCCACGTTCATTTGGCACCCGTATGTCTCAATATATAGTTTCTTCATTATGCTGTTATCTCGAAAAATTTAGCATGCAAAGTTACTAAATTTATCGCATACAACCGAAGAACAGTCTGACTATTTGATGCTTAACAACGCCTGACACGTTCTTTTTTGCAAAACTTACAAAGTCCTTTACGGCCTTTATCGGATATTTTCCGTACCTTTGCAAACTGAATGGACACTGTCTTAACAAATAAAGGATAGCTACAGGTCAGTTAAAGCATAGGAATTAGTCTACGAAAGGTTACAGATAGCCTGACTGCTTGATAACTGCCTGGTAATGACAATAAAACAATGAACAAAAATACAAATGATTATGAGATAATGGCACCTGTGGGCTCTCGTGAGTCGCTTGCAGCTGCCATCAACGCTGGAGCCAACTCTGTTTACTTCGGTATAGGGAAGCTGAATATGCGTTCACATTCGGCTAATCACTTCACTATCGACGATCTCAAGGAAATTGCCGAGACCTGTAATGCAAAGGGGATAAAGACTTATCTGACCGTTAACACCGTCATCTATGGTGAGGATATAGCAACGATGCACGAGATTATCGACGCTGCTAAGGCTGCTGACATCACCGCTGTTATTGCAAGCGACGTAGCGGTAATGATGTATTGTCGCCAAGTGGGCGTTGAAGTTCACCTCTCTACGCAGCTGAACATATCTAATATTGATGCATTGAAGTTCTACGCTCAATTTGCTGATGTTGCCGTTTTGGCTCGCGAGCTGAATATGGCTCAGGTGAAGGAGATACACGAACAGATTATCAAACAGAATATCTGCGGACCAAAGGGACAGCCTGTTCGTATTGAGATGTTCTGTCATGGTGCTTTTTGTATGGCCATATCGGGTAAGTGTTATATGAGTCTTCACGACTCTAACCGCTCTGCCAATCGTGGTGCCTGCACCCAGATATGCCGCCGAAGTTACACGGTTACAGACAACGAGACGGGCAATCAGTTAGAGATTGACAATAAGTATATAATGAGTCCAAAGGACTTAAAGAGCGTACGCTTCATTGACAAGATGATGGACGCAGGTGTTCGTGTGTTTAAAATAGAAGGACGTGCACGCGGACCAGAGTACGTCCACACCGTTGTTAGCTGTTATAAAGAGGCTATTGAGAGTGTTCTTGATGGTAGCTTTACCGAAGAAAAGAAGGACAAGTGGGACGAACGGCTCTCAACAGTCTTCAATCGTGGCTTCTGGGATGGCTATTATCAAGGACAGAAGATGGGCGAATGGACCAAAGACTATGGTAACAAGGCTACTGAGAAGAAGGTTCTTATTGGCAAGGTGATAAAGTATTTCTCACGTCTCGGCGTGGCTGAGGTGGCCGTTGAGGCTAATACTTTCGTAAAGGGGGAGAAGTTGCTTATCACAGGTAACAGTACTGGCGCTATGTTCCTCAATGCTGAAGAGATTCGATACGAGCTTAATCCTGTTGATAAAGCCGAACAAGGCTGGCGTGTTTCTATCCCTGTTCCCGACAAGGTGCGCCCGAATGACAAGCTATTTAAGCTGGTAGTAAATTAATGTAGAATACGTATTTCAGAGGTGATAACAATGTTCTCTGAATTAGATAAACTGATAGTACAATGACAATAAACGAAGCGCAAGATGCAGTAATTGGTGAGTTCGAGGACTTTACCGACTGGATGGACAAATACCAAATGCTCATTGATTTGGGTAATGAGCTTGAACCATTAGACGAAAAGTACAAGAATGAACAGAACCTCATAGATGGTTGTCAGAGTAGAGTATGGCTACAGTGTGATAATGTAGAGGGTAAACTCGTCTTTACAGCCGACTCCGATGCACTCATCACAAAGGGTATCATCGCTCTTCTCATACGTGTATTGAGCAATCATACACCACAAGAGATTATTGATGCCGACCTCTATTTCATTGATAAGATAGGCCTTCGCCAACATCTATCACCAACCCGCAGCAATGGACTACTCTCTATGGTGACAAAGATTAAGGCGTATGCAGTAGGCTTTAGCTTGCAGTAAAAGAAGTCATCTCCAACCCCTCTGATGGGAAGGGAGGGCTGATAAAAAACATATACAGGCTAATATTCTAATTTATAAGGCGCTTAAAAGAACGCTCCACTATATCGGACTATCTCGCTATCCACGCTCTTCTGTATGGGAGAAGGGTAGGGGGAGGGCCTATTAGTGGGTTCTGCAGTGTGGGCATCTTTCATATTGATTATGAGAAAACTACGTACAATCGAAATGAATCGGCTCTCTGTTGAGGAGTTTAAGGAGGCTGATAAGTTACCACTCATCGTTGTCTTAGACGATGTGCGGTCGTTATATAATGTGGGAAGTGTCTTCCGTTCGGCCGATGCTTTCCGTGTTGAGGCTGTCTATCTATGCGGTATCACGGCCACACCTCCTAATGCTGAGATTCATAAAACAGCACTTGGTGGAGAGGACTCAGTAGACTGGCGTTACTTTGAACGTACTGAAGATGCTGTCGAAGAACTCCATCGTAAAGGCGTGTTTGTATATAGTGTCGAACAGGTAGAAGGCTCAACAAAGCTGCAGGAGCTTAACACCCAACATTCTAATCTTCATCACTCATCATCTAACAACGCATCACTCAACACCTCATCAACACCCATCACTCAACCCCCATCACCCATTCCCCAGCCCTCTAATTATTATCATTCATCACCCAACACTTCATCATCTAACACTCAACATACCATCAACACCCAACACTCAACACCCAACACCCACTACGCCATCATCATGGGCAACGAGGTAAAAGGTGTAAAACAAAGTGTCGTAGACATGAGCGACGGTTGCCTTGAAATACCTCAATTCGGTACCAAACACTCACTGAATGTTAGTGTGACAACCGGTATTGTTATTTGGGAGTTTGCCCGTCAACTGCTCTTAAAGTAAGCATCTAACAACCTATATCAGCATATTTTGGGGGCTTTTTAGCCCCCTTTTCTTTTACAACTCATGCGCTGCACAGCTATAAAAGTTGTCCTCCATCCATCGTAAAGCTTGTTTTTCTACAATTTCTTTTCATGAAAATAATTCGTAGTTGACTGTATTTATGTAATCTATAAGCGCCTGTAAGGTCTTTTCTATAGAGTGTTTTTATGATGTTAAGAGGGTTTTCAAAACGGTTTGTAGGTATTCTTTAAAAGCGAAGGAATGCTCTACCTCGTGTAAAGAAAGTTGCGACTAAACACGGTTGAAGCGTATGAGAGAGGTATTAGGACACTACAAAGTAGTCTTTCTGACCAACTGTTTCTTGCAAAATGTGGTTTAATTCTGTTGCTGTCGGTCTGAAACATAAGTACTAAATATGCTCTACCTAATACGGTCAGCGTCCCTCTTCCACCTTAAAGAGATAGAAAGAAGAGGTGTAGAGACCCCTGAAGACATAGCGTTCTATCCATGGTTGGCACTCCTTCTAAAACACTTTTCCGGCATACGACAGCCCTGTAGCGGCTGAAAGGCCAGCTCCTGTACCAACCAGTAGATAGTCAGCCTTGTCAATAAGGTGCGACAGTTTGGCAATACATTCAGATAAGCTGTTGGTAAAGAGCATAGTCAGTATCTTTGAAAACATTAAAGATGACTGTCTTTACATGCCGTCTTGGGTATTCCTTAACAGTCTTTACAGCTATCTTGGCAGCCAACTCTTGTGGAAATCGAAATGCTCCTGTAGAGATACAACAGAAGGCAATACTCTCCAAGGAGTAGTCTTCTGCGAGCTTGAGCGATGAGCGATAGCAAGAGGCAAGTAGCTCTTCCTGTTCCTTAGTTGGTTTTCCGTTGGGGATGATAGGACCTACAGTATGGATGATATAACGTGCAGGAAGGTTGAAGCCTGGTGTTATCTTTGCTTGTCCCGTAGGTTCTTTGTGTCCTTGCGCTTGCATTATTTCGTTACAGTAACACCGAAGTTGGATGCCAGCCGCCGAGTGTATGACATTATCAATACAAGCATGTAAAGGCTTAAAACAGCCGAGTAGCCTACTGTTGGCCGCATTCACGATAGCATCTACCTTTAGTCTGGTTATATCCCCTTGCCATAGATGTATCCCTTCCTGCCTTACCTCCACGACACCTTTCTCTTCTCTTTGTGCTGCCAGCTCCTTGTCTTGTGCGTCGATAAGCTCTTGTGAAGGTTTGTCGGGCTGTCGAATATTTATCAACGAACGCATGAGGCGTTGTTTGAGGGGTAGGGTGTCTGGGTTAGTCCATCCTGTTTCCATTTCTGAAAGCATGATGTTAATAGCATTGTCAATGTTTTTTAGTCTGTCCATCATTTATCCTTTCTTTATGAACCGTTCACCTATAAAGCCTTTACTTTCCGTATGCTCAATGAGATTGAAGTGTCGGTAAATAGGTAGAGTAGGGTGTAGGTCATAGTAATTAAGCCTTGTTTCGATTACAAAGGTATATTAAGTTTTCCATTACTACAAGAAAGTAGCTTTATGTTTCATACTTTCCAAATAATAAGAAACAGATAGTTACAGGGGCACTTAGAATTGAGTTTAACAAATAGGGAGTATCAGTAATGTCATAACTGATGTTCTTTTCTTATTTTTATAACCCAAAGTTTTATTGTAATGACTGGTAAGAACATCAATCTTTCCTATTTAACTTGCCCTATATGGTGGGTTATCAGTCGTTTTGGCGACAAATGGTTAATGCTCGTTCTATACGTTATTATTGTAAGTACAAAGGCTATCCTACATCTCAAATAGGTTTCTTTGGAGTTTAGACAGATGATATTTATAAAATAAGAAGGAGGCGATTACCCTTCTAATACGGCAACTCTTTGTTTCATCTAATGGCTCTTTTTAGTATATGGAGTAGGTGTTTTGTAAAACGATCGGCTCCTGTTTGTAGCAGATAATAGTTCCCCTCTCCGAATTATTTTCATGAAAAAAAATATTTTTCTTCATGAAAATAAATATTTCTTGTCGTGAAGAAAAATCTTTCTCATCATGAAAAGAATTTAGAGGCATCGCATTGTTCGGTTGCTTAACGTTGTGGGAATGGCTCGTTTAGATGCTTGTTTTCAGTGTACTTTAGGGTATATAAGAGCCTTAAAAACAATTTTTTAGGGTCGATTTAGTTGTTTATTTCAAAATAATTCATACTTTTGTAAAAGACTTAAATTTATGTAGAAAGAGGGTGTGAACCGAAGAGTTGATATCTGAATATTACTTAACTTAAAACTATTAATGGTATGCTTATGAAGAAACGATTATTGTATCTACTCGCTTTACCAGTAGTTATGTTGCTATTGGCAAGCTGTCATTGTGAAGAGGACGACTTTATTGATAGGCCAGATCCTAAGAGTTTGATTATTAAAGGGGTTGCTAAAACGCCAGACGGACAACCTATTCCTAACATAGAAGTGAAGTTGGATTATATGATTATGTCTGGTATTTTTTCTACTAAGGTATATCATAAGGCCAAGGCAACGACGGATAAGGATGGTGACTACATAATGTTTTTCAACTTAAGTAACAAAGAAATAAAGTCTTTGACCACTGATTCAGCTGAAGTAGGCACCTGGTACTCTCTACAGATGACGTTGGATTTGAGTAAGTTGGATGATAAAGTGTATCTATTACCTACTGATATCACAGCAGTACATCCGTTGAGTGAGAAAAAGATCTTCTATTCGTATTATATAGTGCCAGGTCGTTTACAGAAAGGACAGGTGTATGAGCAGAATATATTCATCCCTCGCAAGCAGCTTGTGAAGGTAAGGATAGAAACGAATGGGACTATTAACGAGAAGGATAGCTTTGCCATTTGTAATAAAGTCTGGTATGGTATGGAGAATCAAATACCGGAGGATTTTAATCAAGCAAGAGGCTATTTAAACTTTTACCAACCCGTGAAACTGAAGAATACACATAGTCAGACGGTGGAGATCTCATGTGCAGTTGAGCAGAACAGTAAGCTTAGCTTGTATCGTCTACCATATGGAGAGTTTAATTATAAGGAGTATTCTTCGGAGGTTGAGGTCCCTGTGATGCAGACAGGAGGTGAGTTGATACTTAGGATGCATTAGGCTTATTCTGTGGCTGTTTAGTCTTAGTAGGGCTACTCTCATGGGTATAGTAACAAAAATAGGGGCTGAGTGTTCAGTCCCTATCACCTTGTATTGTATTTGTATTAAATAGCTCGAAGCACCACTGCGATGGTCTTCATGCGCACATAGTTCTCACTTAAGAACATAAAACCATGGTAGCGATTGGCTGTTCCCCAACTATTTTTGCAGAGGAAGAAGCGACGGCCGTACTGGTCGTGGGCTAATCCAACGATTTCCATGACGTGGTCATCGGTTGTGCGATGCGCTTCAAAAGAAGCCTGTCGACGCTCGGCAGTCACCTTTTTGTCTTCATGTTTCAACACAGCAAAGCCATTTCCAAATAAGAAACCAGGCTCTGAAATGTCGCCTTCCCAGCACACAGGGTGTCCAGAACGTAGGCTTTGTACGATGCGATTCATCATCGTGTCGAGTGGAACATTGAGGAAGCTATTATGGAAATAGTTGTCTGGTACTTCCAAAGGGAAGTGTTGTCCGTATGGATGATGCGTGAAGCTCGTCATAGCTAAGTATTCATCATCTGTGCATACACTATGGGCAAACTCCAAGGGGGTGTACAGTGCGCCTAACATAAAGACCTGTTTCGGTAGCGGTCCGATATATTTATCTAACAAATCCTCCGTGTTCTTGCCATAATCCAACTTACGACAGAGAACGTTATAGTCCATATCAGGCCTGTGATGATAGGCATCATAATGCTGCAAACCGTAGGCCTGTATGAGGTCGAGTGCCATGGTGCTCATACCACGAGTTGTAATGTCTTGTTCCTTCTGAAGCATCTTGTGGGGCAGAAGCCGACGCCGATCAACCTGCTCAATAAGGTACATACGTGCCACAAAGTCGGGACTTAGGTTTACAGAATCGCCCCGCATGATGTGTTCAGTCTCAAGGGTTGCAAGCATACCATAGACCCAGCAGAGCGAACTCGAACCTTGATCCTTCACGGGAGTAGTAGGAAGACGCAAGTCGACAGTGAACTTCTCTTCTGGAAAAGAGATGTTGCTCCGTTGCTGTCCACAGCTTACTAACACTAAACATGCCAAGAATATAAAGATACTTTTCTTCATTCTTCAATCCAATATTACCGTTTCTGTCTTGCACTTGGTTCTTGATAATGCAGCATTATCCCCATAACCAGCACTAAAAACAATCGCTAAGTTAACTATAGAACCTTTATCTTAACTCCTCTCACTCCCTTTCACTCCTTAACTCCTTCGTCTCTGCTCTCCCTCAATACTCTACCATCTTGGTCCAAGCCTCAGCCACTTCCTTGTCTAATGGTGGGACAACAGCAGGGATAGAGAAGGTCCAAACGTTGTTCTTCTCCTTCTTTATACGTTTGAGTTCGGCCTCTGTAATGGTCATACGGTCTGACACATAGAACTCACTCCATACGTCAATCCGTTCGTCATCATCCTCTCCACGGTAGTGAGCAAAGAAGGTTTGATGCTTCTGTGAGGCAAGGAGAAGATTGTTAGAGAGGTAACTCTCGCTCTCATCATACTGTGTCATACGAGCCACGATACCATACATACGCAGCTGACTCATGTCTACTTCGTGCTTTGGTTGTCCGACAAGTTCGTCCATCTCAAGGGTTGTCACGATCTCTGTCTTCCCATTAATCTTCCGCTTCTCCTTGCTTATCTTACCGCATTTATCAGCCCATCGGTATACATCCCCATTGTTACGAGTGGAATACTCTTCGCTGTCAATACTCTTAAGGAGGGTCTGCCGTTCCAGATTGGGGAGTGACATCTGCACAAAGGTATCGTCGCCATTGGCTTTCGGAGCCTTACGACGACGCTCACCAAGAAACTTTCGTTCAACAAAAGGCGATCCTTTCTTCCCTTCTGAAGCCTCAGTAGCAGTGTCAGAAAGCGGTATATAAAACTCCATCATACCATCAATAAAATAGCTAAGCATGGAGTTTGTGGTCTGATAGACACGATAATAACCTTTCAGACGAGTGTATTGTCGTTCCTGCGCCTGTGTATTCACGACCAAAAGAATGAGTATTATAGAGAGCAAAAAACTACGTTTGAACATTTCTTTTAGTGTTTGTATGAGTGCAAATTATATGTATTCCATTAGGATGCCCCATACGGCAATGATGTGACAGAGACTACCTGCAAGGACAAAGAAGTGGAATACTGTGTGCATATACTTACGCTTGTTGAGCGAATAAAACAGTGCTCCGGTAATGTACATGATCCCTTCTGCAAAGATCCAGACAAGCGACTGTGTTGCTAAAGAGGTTACTAATGGCTTGAAAGCGACCAATACTGATAACCCCATACCGATGAATGTCAACGTTTCTAAGTTACTATGGTCACGCAGTTTACGGAAGGATGAGATTGTGCCAAGTATTGCACAGAACCATACAAAGGCAAACAAGCCCCATCCCCAAGCACCTTGATTGCGCAAGGCTATCAGTGTTATGGGCGAATAAGAACCTGCTATATGCCAATAGATAGCGGCATGATCCCACTTCCGCAACCGTTCTTTCCATACAGAATGGGCAGAGAGGGCATGATAGACGGTCGACGTGATATAACTGAAAAGCATCCCGACAAGATATAATATCACACCCGCTGTTGCCCAACCAGCCTTCTCACGGGAGCACCAAACAAGGAAAATCGTACCGAACACTACGCCCAGTACGATTCCTCCACTATGACTCCACGAGTTCCATAGTTCCTCTTTGTGTGAAAAGAATATCTTTCGTCTCACCTTGATAACTACTTTCTTCTGCGGCTCTTGCTACCACGCTTGCTGCTCTTTCGGTCGTTCTTCCTATTTACAGCATACTCAGCAGCAGTCTGCTTAGCCTTTAATGGGCGACCATCATCAAGTGCGAAGTCGAGTTGTCTACGCTCTAAATCGGCCTTAGCCACCTGAATGCGGATAGGATCACCAAGCTGGTAGACATGATGACGACGACGACCAACAAGACAATAGTTCTTCTCGTCGAAGTCGTAGTAGTCATCATCGAGGTCACGCATTGGTATCATACCCTCGCAATGGTTCTCATCTATCTCCGCATAGATACCGAAACTCTGAATACCAGATATGTGTGCATCATAGCATTCACCGATATGCTCGCCCATAAACTCAACCATCTTATACTTGATAGAGTCGCGTTCTGCATTCTGTGCAACGAGTTCCATGTCTGAACAATGCTCACAAAGCTCCTCATAATGTTCCTTATTAGCCGAGCGACCACCGTTCTGATAGCGTGTTATCAAGCGATGAACCATCGTGTCAGGATAACGACGAATAGGCGAAGTGAAGTGGGTGTAGTAATCAAAAGCAAGTCCGAAGTGACCGATGTTATGCGTAGTATACTTCGCCTTCATCATCGAACGGAGTGCAATCGTCTGTATCACCTTCTCTTCACGTTTGCCTTGTACCTCGTCCATCAACTTGTTCAATGCCCGAGCTGTAGCTCCCTTCGTACTTGCAGACTTGAGTTTATAACCGAACTTGGCTGTAAATTCACGCAAGTTCTCGAACTTCTGCGGGTCAGGATTGTCATGAACACGATAAGGAAGGGTCTTTGCTTTCTTGCCTTTCTTCACGATTCCGACACTTTCAGCTACTGTCTTATTAGCCAAGAGCATAAACTCTTCAATCAACTTGTTGGCATCCTTTGATCGCTTAAAGTAACAACGGATTGGCTTACCCTTCTCATCAATGTCGAAGTGGAGTTCTTCTGAATCGAACTTAACGCTTCCTGCCTTCATACGACGACCACGAATCAACTTTGCAAGACGGTCGAGCGTAACGATTTGTTCGGCATTCTCGCCCTTATATCCAGCCTTTCCTGGGGCTGGAGCAGGCTCGCCCGTACCGTCAACAACACCGTTGTCTTCCAATATCTGCTGTGCCTCTTCGTAGGCATAACGACGGTTAGACTTGATAACGGTATGCACAATGCGGTAAGCCTTTACGTTTGCTTCCTCGTCAAGGTTGAAGATACAACTGAAAGCAAGCTTCTCTTCATCTGGACGGAGCGAACAGATGAAGTTACAAAGGCGCTCGGGAAGCATCGGGATAGTGCGGTCTACAAGATAAACTGACGTCGCACGCTGTTGCGCTTCACGGTCGATAATATCTCCTTCCTTGACATAATGCGACACATCAGCAATATGTACGCCCACTTCCCACAGTCCACTCTCTAACTTTCGGATAGAAAGTGCATCGTCAAAGTCCTTTGCGTCGCGTGGATCAATCGTACAAGTCCATACGTCACGGAAGTCTTCACGTTCCGCGTAGTCCTGTGCTGTAATCTCAGCACTTATCTTCTCGGCAGCGTCCTCGACACGTTTCGGATACTTATAAGGCAATCCATACTGTGCAAGGATGGTGTTCATCTCTACATCATTATCACCTGCTTCACCCAAGACGTCCACCACTTCGCCCACAAGGTTCTTATGGTCGGCATCAGGCCACTTGGTTATCTTCACCAAAGCACGGTCGTCTGTCTTTCCTCCCTTCAGTTTCTTCTTAGGAATAAGAATGTCATGAATAAAGAGATTTTCCTGTGTTACAAGAAAGGCAATGTCCTTCTCGACCCGCAACCTTCCAACGAAGGTGTCTTTCTTCCGTTGCAGTATCGCGATGACCATTGCCTCTTTTATATGATTCTGACGGCGTGCCATGAACTGAACTCTCACTTGGTCGCCATTCAAAGCAGCCATAGAATTACGCTCAGAGACAAAGACTGGTGTACCACCATCCTCTGGCAGGAATGTATTCTTACCATTCGCCTTACGGATAAAGGTACCTTCCTGCACCTGTCCCTTGGTGTTCAATATATAAGCACTGTCTCCTACCTTTGACAGGAAATCGTCCCATGCCAATTCCTCCATCACATCTATGGCCAACATCTTAGCCGGATGAGTAGTAAGCTTGAGTGCATGAAATATCTGTTTGAAGCTGAATGTCTCTTCTGGTTGCGTCTGAAAGAAACTCATAAGTTTCTCCGCAAGCTGCTTCTTAGTCAATCGCTTGCTGCTTTTCTTTTCTTTCCTCATAGTGGAATTAGTAGTTTGAAGCTCAAATAAGGTTATCCTAAGCAGTCGAGAATACCATCAGTTAGTTTTGTCCGGAGGCCCCGGACAAACTGTCCGGAGTAGCCGTAAGGGTTGTCCGAAGCCTTCGGACAAATTGTCCGGAGTAGACGTAACAACTGTCCGGTAGGTCAGGACTATACGAGTTGAGGCTTAGTTGCCATGTAGTTCATTACATACAAAACATCTAAAAACCATTACTTGAGTTTTATTATTTTCTACAAAGTAACGAAAAAGTTTGTATCTTTGCAAACGTTTGGAACGATTTTTTTAATGAAAAAGATACTTATAACTGGCGCATCAGGCTTCATCGGCTCCTTTATCGTGGAGGAAGCACTGCGCAGGGGTATGGAAACTTGGGCGGTAGTACGCCGTACTTCCTCACGAGAATACCTCCAGGATGAGCGGATTCATTTCATAGAATTAGACTTCTCATCTGTCGATAAACTAAAAGAACAGCTCTCTGGACATCAGTTCGACTATGTTGTTCATGCCGCTGGTGTAACAAAATGCTTGAACAAGGAGGATTTCTTCCGTGTCAATCGAGATGGTACGCACAACTTCGTACAGGCGCTGCAGGAACTTAATCAGCCTTTGGAGCGTTTCGTTTTCCTCTCAAGCCTTAGCATCTTCGGTGCTATCAGAGAGCAACAACCTTATAAGGAGATTGAGCCAACAGATACTCCACAGCCTAACACAGCTTACGGTAAGAGTAAGTTAGAGGCTGAACAGCTATTGCCTTCGTCCTTTCCTTATATCATCTTGCGCCCAACTGGCGTGTATGGACCACGTGAGAAGGATTACTTCCTAATGGCAAAAAGCATCAAGGGGCATAGCGACTTTGCTGTTGGTTATAAGCAGCAGGATATCACCTTCGTATATGTTAAGGACGTGGTGCAGGCTACCTTCCTTGCACTTGACCACGGAAAGATAGGCAGTGCCTACTTCCTAAGTGATGGAAAGGTCTACCAGAGCACTACCTTCAGCGACCTTATCCACGAGGAATTAGGTCGTCCTTGGTGGATTCGCATCACAGCTCCGATATGGGTATTGCGTGTTGTCACGTTCTTTGGCGACCTTATCGGACATGCGACAGGTAAGATTTCGGCTTTAAACAACGACAAATACCAGATTCTAAAGCAGCGTAACTGGCGTTGTAACATCCGTCCTGCGATTGAAGAGTTAGGCTATAAGCCTGAATATGACCTCCAACGAGGCGTGAAAGAGACTATTGAATGGTATAAAAAAGAAGGCTGGCTATAGGATAGCTAATTATTATTAGGCTTATTGGCCCTATTAGGCTAATAAGGCGAATAGGCCTAATAAGCCCAATAACAACAAACAATGAAACAATTCATCATAGACTTATTTAAATTAGAAAAGAAGCCCGTAAAGGGTCTTATGGCATACGAATGGGTGGTAATAGCTTACTTGGTGTTGACACTCATCGTCATCTTCTTTATGTACACCACTATTAACAACCCGCAGGCAATGATCTTCGGGCGTCTACGCATCGTCGCTTTGACGGCTGCTATGTGGGTGGTTTATCGCTTAGCTCCCTGTAGGGCGACTCGTTTCCTGCGTGTTGGCGTACAGTTAGGACTGCTTGCTTGGTGGTATCCTGACACCTTTGAAATCAATAGACACCTGCCCAACCTCGACCATCTATTTGCTCAATGGGAGCAAGACCTCTTTGGTTGTCAGCCAGCCCTACTCTTCTCAAAGGCTTTACCGGGTCCTATCTTTAGCGAGTTGTTCGACATGGGCTATGCAGCCTACTATCCAATGATAGCCGCAACGGCTGTTTATTACTTCGGGTGGTACTATAAGGAGTTTAATAGAGCTACCTTTATCATCCTCTCTTCCTTCTTTATTTATTACATCGTATTCATCTTCGTACCTGTAACAGGACCTACCTTCTATTACAAGGCGATAGGTTTACAGAACGTGACAGCAGGTATCTTCCCTAATGTACACGACTACTTCAACCATCATCAGGAGTGTTTACCAAGCCCCGGATACACTGATGGCATCTTCTATCACCTCGTTGAGGATGCTAAGGCAGCTGGCGAACGTCCTACTGCAGCCTTCCCAAGTTCACACGTTGGTGTCAGCACCATCTGTATGTTACTCCTTTGGCACGATCGCAACTATAAACTTTTAGCTATCCTTGCACCTTTCTATCTTCTGCTTTGCTGTGCCACTGTTTATATTCAAGCGCATTATCTCATTGATGCCATCGCTGGTTTCATCACTGCAGTTATCCTCTTCGCCATCCTCCTACGCATATCACGTAAGATGATAACGGAGTAATGATTCCTATTGGATAATAAAATAGGAACTCTTTTATAAATAACTAAGAGGGTGTGTCAAAATTGATACATCCTCTTTTTGTTCTTCCTTTACCTTGTCTACGACATAATTCGTTATTTACTGCAGCTATGCTGCTAATTTCATATAAAATGATTTATTGGGCTTTAAATAGCCTATATAAACTTGTATAGAGTATCTGAAGGTTACAAAAAGTACCTCCATAACGGCTTTTAGTTCCTTGAGATTAGTTTTTCTACACATTTTCCCTATGTTAAAGGCAATAGCGAAGAAGGCAAAGTCCATATTGACCTTGTCTTTTCCAAAATGCCTAAACCTCTTATAGGCTTTATTATATTTTGTTTGTCCAAAAACAGCTTCAGGTTCTATGCACCTTCGTCCTCGATGCTTGATGCCTTCTTC
>ERZ773074.52-NODE-52-length-60900-cov-20.986441_pt1 | contig 60900 bp, 78 predicted proteins | sample MGYA00580615_ERZ773074 | MGnify/ENA primary metagenome ERZ773074 (study PRJEB29015, sample SAMEA2738126) | human oral metagenome | biome: human oral; feature: human-associated habitat; material: saliva | place: China | collected 2160 ...
TTGCTGGGCTTATTGCACAAACTCAAAACCCTGTACAGGGTCTTAAAACAGCAGGAGAGCAAACAGCTCAAATGCTTGCCAATGGTTATCTTAACCAACAAGACTTCAAGTTCACAAGAGAAAGATTCTCTGCTCTTGGTGCTTCTGAAGTAAACAAACGACTTCTAGAGCTTGCTCAGGCTAAAGGCTACAAGTCTATCATTGAAGCAACTCAGAAGAAAGGTATCACTGCTGATGAATACCTAGATGTCATTAAAGAGGTAGGTAACAGTCCTAAGTTCCAGAGTCTTGTGACTTCTATTCTTACTCCTAAACAAGCTATTGAGAACTTAAAGGAAACATTCTCAAACCTCCTTGTGTTTGATAAAGTGGATGAAGATGGTAATACTACCCCAGGTGCACTTAACAAGGTGTATGTGGCTACAAGAGACTTCATCAAGGACATCACAGAACTTGTGGGAAGTGAAAAGTTTGAAGGCTATGTCAGATCACTAGGTAATGCTATTGGTACTGGTATTGAGAATATTAATAAGTTCTCAAGAGCTATTACCCTTATGTTTGGTGACTCACTGATTAGATCAATGGAGAAGTTTGGTAAAGACTTTGCATCTAACCTAGATGGAAGTATCCTAGAGAATACCAAAGGTCTCTTTAAGTCAGTTATCTCATTCTTTGAGGAAACTGGAAGTGCTATTGGTAAGTTTGTCAATGAGGCTGGTAACTCATACATTAGATATCTGACATCATGGGTTAACATTGGCAAAGAGCTTGTCAATGGAGGAATACTTGATGCTATCACTTCTGTGATTAATCTGATGACTAACCTTCAAGAGCTTGCTGTTAATAGCGGTGCTGTGAAGGATTTAGCAGGATTCTTAAAAGATTTTTCTAAGGAACTAGCTAAACTATCAATTAATGATGATGTTAAAGATGGTGCTAAATCAATAGTTAAGTCAATTAAGGGCTTTGCAGATGAGTTCATCAATGCAATACACTTCTTAGCAACCAGTACACCTATTATTCAGGTAGCATCTAAAGTTGTATCATCTATCTTTGGCTTTTTCACTAATTTTGTGAAACTCACAAGACAAAATCTATCAAATAATAAGAACCTTAGTGGTGGACTTAAGGCTATTGGACAAGTAATCAGTGACCTGCTTGAGTACTTAGCTCCTGTGCTTGCTAGAATTACCTCTAGTGCTATTAGTGCCCTTACTTCTAATGTTGGTGTAAGATTCTTTCAATCACTATCTAACTTTGTAAAAGCTGTTGTTACAGCTATTGAGAATGTTATCAAGTCATTTGGTGGAGGAAACCTTCAAAGAGGCTTTGAAAATATTCTAAGTACTCTAACCACTGTGGTCGAAGTTTTTGGTAAACTAGCTGAAATACTAGGTCATGTAGGCAAGTACCTAATCATTGGGGCATTGCTTGGAAAAGCTTCAAACCTTGTGTCTAACATTGTGTCATTCATTGGTACCACAGTTAATAGCTTAGGTCAACTTAATAACTTTGCTCTTCCAGGGAAGGTTAAACAAGGTGTAGCAGGAGGACTTACAGGAGGTCAAAGTCTCCTTACTGGTGGAGGTCTGCTAGCAGGATTCCTAAACAAGAGAGCTGATAAGTACTACTCTAAGAAGAGCCAGAGAGCCTTCCTTGCAGACGATCCTGTGAATGGTAGCTACTATGCAGGACTAGCTCTACAGGCTAGAAATAATACTAAAGAACAGCTCAAGCTAAGCAAAGTCTTTAAAGATTCTGCACAAGCTTATAAGAATGTTAGAGCCAATGGAGGAACATTCAGACAAGCTATTGGAGCAGGTTTTGATAAGGCTGGTACTTTAGGTCAATCACTTAAAGGAGCTGGTCTTGCCTTTGGTACCATGTTTGGTGGAATGGCTATTGATGGTGTTGACCAATTTGTGCAAAAGAGCAAAATGAGTAGCTTTGCTAAAGATACCTCTACCCTTATTTCTAGCACAGCTCAGGGAGCTTTAGCTGGTGCTGGTATTGGATCTATGTTCACTCCTATTGGTACAGCTATTGGTGCTGGTATTGGTGGTTTTGTAGGTCTTGTACAAGGCTTATTCACTAATGATGCCAAGAAACAAGCTGAGAAAGAACAAGCTAAGTTTGAAGCAGAAGCTAAGAAGCAAAAAGAAGAGATTGAGAAAGCTGAGACTAAAGCTCAGATAGAACAACTCAGAGAGTCTGCTAATAGACACATTCAACTCATGTCTTCCTTCTATAGATCGCTGAAGGGTGAGAAAGGGGGAGCTATAGACCTTGCTACATCATCTTCTTTAATTAATGCTACCGCTGGTGAGTTTGGAGGGGATGCTAATAAAGCAGGATCAACTCTTGGCTTAGCTAAAGCCACATTACCTAATAATGTTGACAAGTATAGCGTTGCTGTGAATGGTGAAACTAAAACATGGGCTGAGTGGAGAGATGAGCTAGGTGTGGATGATGCTACATTGCTTAAAAGCTTACAGCAACTCTATGCATCTTATGGTCAAAAGTATCTTGAACTCAAGAACTCCACAGATGGTACTACAGTACAGATCCAAACACTATCTGATGCTGAAGGTGTGAGAAGACAAACAAATGTAGGTAACTTTATTGGTTCACTACAAAAGTTGCTTGAACATGCTAAGATTATACCTGACCAGGCTATTAAGCTTTCATTTGAACAGATTAGTCAGTTCAAAGATGATATTGATTTTGCCCTTAAGGCTGGTAACTTTGGAAGTAAGGAAGATCAACGACAAGCTATTGAAGATGCTATTTCTAAGCTAGGAGTAAGCAAGGATAAGTTGAAAGAATTATCTATCCAAGAGCTAACTGATATGGCTAAGACTCTTGATGATAGTTCTTCACTTAATGGTAATGATATCAAGGGTACTAATGACTACTTAGCAAGTAAGCTGGGAGAGCTTAAAACTAAAGTAAGTGGTAAGGTAAAAGAGTTTATTGACAAACTTATAAAAGGTGAGCAAGAGGGTAATGTAACTACTGAAGACCTTCAAGCTGGTTTATCTGTGGCTTCACAAGCTAAGCAAGTAAGTGATGATAGTCTGAAAATTTCCTTATCTAAACTAAAGGATGTAGCTAAGAACAAGACTTCAGAACTTGTAAATACTGAGATTAATGCTCGACTTAAGATACTGGAAAACCCTGACTTATCTAAAAAAGTGAAAGAGCCTATTAAGGATCAACTTACTGAGACACTTCAAGATGTTTTAGGCACAACTGATAAGAGAATCACTGATAAGATCATTGAGTATGCTACTAAGCATAAAGTTGACCTTGAAACAGCTATTGAAGAAGTAAGTAAGGATAACGAAGTATCTGAGGAAGAGAAAGCTCAGATTCAAGCTGGAATCACTAACTTTACTAACCTTATTGGTAAACTATACAAAGATGGTGCACTGAAGATTGATGAGGCTAAAGCCTTGTTATCAAAAGTTAACCTTGATAATGTTGATACTTCTAACATCAATAAAGAAGGTTTAGCATTGCTTGAAGCTCTTGGCATTAAAGTTGATAAGACTTCAGGTAAGATCAAAGAGGCTAAAGACAAAGTTAATGGTAATGATCCTAAAGATGTTGACACCTCTAGTATCACAGAAGAGGCTAAGAAGATTGAGGAAGCCTTAGGCTCCCTTGTGAACTCTGTAGCTAGTGCTGTAAGAGGTATCTTTGAGTCTACTCCTAAGTCAGTTAGTGGTGGAGGTAAGAAGAAAGGTAAACGTAAACAGTTTGGTGGTATCATCCCTGAGTACCACTCAGATGGTGATGTCATTGGTGTTGATTGGACTCCAAGAGGAACCGACACTGTGCCTACTATGCTTACCCCTGGTGAGTATGTACTTCGTAAGAAAGCTGTAGAGAGTCTAGGATTAAACTTCCTAAATAATCTCAATAAGTATGGCAACAAAGCCTTGCAAAGTAGCTCAGGACAGACTATAATTAATAATGTATACAACACAAATAATGCTAAGATCAGTCAAAATATTGACAATAAGTCTCAGTACTTAAATGGGTTGTTTGGAATTGACAGATTGATGAGGTATGTTTAATGTTTAGATGTGATGAAAACTTCACCCAACCTAAACGCTACATCCAATTTAATGACCTTGTGTTCCTTGGTAGAAAATCTATTGATGAGCAGACAGAAAGTATTAGTTTGCGTGAGAATAAAACCTCACGCACTTTTACTAATGGTTCTTATGTTGGTAACACTAGTAAGATGTCTCTTGTGGACTCTAACACAATCTCATTACAGATAGCACTTAAGACACATGATTGGTCAGAAGAGCATGTACAAGCTCACTATGACTTCATTATGGAGCAATTAATGACACCAGGAAAGCTGTGGGCTGTACAGACAGGACTACAGCTTGTGTGGTGCAATGCTTATGTAACAAGTATCCAGAACAATAAACAGTGGGTACTGACAGATGATGACTACCTTGTGTTTAAAGTAGAGTTTGATAATCCAGATGGTGTGTGGTATAAGGCAGATGATGATAAGACATTCCTAGAGCCCTATGACAACTGTGACTTCCTCGATATGAAGGCTAGTTGCTTAGGTAAGTCAAGACACTGCTGTAATGGTCTACCTAACTGTAATAACTACTGTGAGTGCTGTGAGAGTGATTGCTGTGAGATGGACGGTATGATTGATCTATGCACAGCACAGACAAATGTAGAGTTTATGAATGACTTCTTTGAGGAATGTAACTCTAAGTGGAGAGTGGTGTATAACTGCTCCAAGTGTAAGAAAGATGGTAAAGGGCTTCAATGTATGTATAAGCATGCTATCTGCGACACTTGTGTAAATGAAGTGCTAAATGGTGAGTTCCTTTCTACTACTGTGCTAGATAGTCACAAATGGAGTATTGCTATTGAAGGAGACTTCAAAGATCCTATTGTAAGGATTAATGACATTGACTTCAAGATTAAAGGAGAATACTCAGGTGTACTTACAGCTAACTATAAAGGCGAGCTTAAATATGCTAAGTCTTGGGAATGTTTAGAGTTCAACTATCAGGACATCTCCCTCTCTGTGTTGAAGTTATGTGCTGAGTTACCTTACATCAAGAAAGGACTAAACACTGTGTCAGTCAGTGGAGTAGAGAGCGATACAGCTTGTATTTATATAGATTATGAGAGTGTAACAGTATGATTGGTTATATTATTAATAGTGAGGCTTCAGGTAGGAAGTCAGTAATTATTCCTAAAGATGACTTCCTAAATGACATTCAAGTACAGTTTGCATTGATGGAAGTTCCTGCTATCACCTTAACCTTACCTTTAAAATATTCCAAGTTACTTAGTGGTAATACACACATTGTAGTTCAAACAGAGGACTGGAAGTATGAGGGCTATGTAGGAGATAAGTCTAGTGACTATCAGAATAGCACAGTCACAGTTCAGACATCACACGTTATAGGTAGGCTGGGTAAGAGAACCCTTCCTACCAATGTTACTGTGAAGGCTAGATCAGTCGTATCTGCTGTAGAGCAGGCTATGGGATACTGGTCTAATGAACAGCACAAGGATGACCTTCTTAATGAGTTCAAAATCAAGTATGTGGATGACTATGCTGAAAAGAACTTGATTGAGTATGAGTTCTCAAGAGAGTCCTTCCTAGAGTTCCTTACAAAAGTATGTGAGAAGACTACATCACTCTATTGGAGAGTAAACCGCTATGACCCTTACATAATTGAGTTTGGTATCTTTGGTATTAAGAGGGATGTACTTATCAATGAGTATAACTACCTTGTGTCATTAGATAATGTATCTGAGAACTATGAGGATACTATCAACATTGCTGTAGCTATGTCAGATAAGTCAGACTCAGGAGCAAGCTCATTAACCCTTAGAGACATCTTCTATAATCCTAAGTTTATGCTTGAGGGCTTCCCTGTGATTAAGACAGGTAATAAGGTAAACTCACAACGGTCTTATGACTATCCACAGCTACCTGTGTTTGCTCCTGAGATTATTGGTGATGAGTTTGCTATCCTAGATGAAGAAGGTATTGCCTTAGAAGCAGGAGAGCTTTACTGGGGTACTGTTACTGATAATGATACTCAGTCCATTGCAGATGATAATAAAGAGATCACTGATGCTGATAGGTTAAGAGCCACAGAACAGCTCTATAGAACAGCTATTAGACGACTTAAGAACTCCCGTAGGAAGATAGTCTATACCATGACTGTAGAGCCTCTTAGAAAGCACACAGTGCAGGCTGGGGATAGGGTACTGTTTACCCTTAATGCAGGAGTTTGGGAGCTTACAGCGTGTTCTAAGTACTATGAGAAGGTTCTCAAGGAAAGTAACTGGTTCTTTGTGACCAAGATCACCGATGTATACCAAGTAGGAAGTTCTCATGTACAGCAACTAGAGCTATCTAAATATCTTTACAGTGATAGAGATATCATTGTTAACCAGTAGGAGGAGAAATGGCAGATTATCTAAATAAATTAGTGAATACTGTTAGTAGAACTAAATCAAGAGTAATCCAGCAATCAAAACAGCGTAGAGGAGGGGTAACTGACCTCTATGCTCTTGACTACGTTGACTCACTCTCTACTGCCTCTTCCTGTGCTCCTTACTCAGATGATAGTATTGAAGGCTCAGAGAGTGATGATATTGAAACAAGAGTAAAAACCTTTGCTAGAGCTATTAAGAAAGAAATTCCTGAAGCTAAAGCACAAGGTGTATCCGCTATTATTGGTTACTTTGTGAGAGAGTCTAATGTAACAGCTAGAAGATATGAGGCTGACTATGCCACAGGTAAACAGTATGATAAAGTAGCACAAGAGCCTACAGCTGAGAACCTTATGGGTTCATGGCAAGCCTTTGCTAGTCTATATAAAGACCCTCTTAATGAGCCTGGGTACAATGTAGGTGGTAAACACTGGATTGGTCTAGGATTAGGTCAGTGGACAGGTCCAAGGTCTAAAGCACTCTATGAGTTTGCTAGAGCAAGAAATAGTAGCATCTTTACTTTTAACACACAAGTAGCTTTCATGATGAGTGAAGAGACACTTAAGAATGTGGTAAAAGAAGTAGCTTCTAGTGATGGAGATATTGCACAGCTCACTACTCGTTTCCTAGCTGACTGGGGAGGTGTTCCAGGAAATGCCCTCCAAGAGCGTATTGATGGAGCTAATAAATACTTTGAAGTGGTTAAGAAAGCCTTGGAAAGCAAGGATGAATCACCTAAAGAAAAGAATGAGTCTCCAAGTGACACTGTTGTGATTGATAGAACTAAAGGCTCTGCTCAGTTCAGAGTACTTGTACCTAGTGACTTAGATAGGTTTCAAAGATGGTTCTTAAAGTTCATCATTAAGATGGATGTATCACAGTGTGATGGTAAGAAAGCTGTTCCTCTATCAGATGTACACTTAGTTGTCAGTGCTAAAAATGAAGCTACAGGAGAGCTTTCTGAGATTGAGCTCACTGAGATATTCAGAAGACAGTGGGGATGTAACTGGATTGGTGATGATGCTAGTGGTGAAGGTATCTTTCCTAATAGTAACCCAATGGAAGGCTATGACCTAATGTATTCTGCTTGGTATCTAAATGATGCACAGAGAAGTGCCTTATTCAGTGCTGGCGAGAAGATTTTCACTGTGTATGCTCTAGGAGAAGCACAGATCACACTTAGAAACTTTCTTAAATTCAGTCATATCAACTAGGAGAAGTAATGAACGTTATAGTAACAAGGCTATATAACAGATATAAGAATAAGCTTAACCAGCTACTCAGTATGGAGATTAGACAGTTTAAACTTGAAGCACACTTAGCATCTCACCCTACTGATTATCAATCTGTGATCCAAAATGAGATCCTTAAGAGTGATATTCAGAGGGTAGAGTATGCCCTAAAAGAGATTGAAAGAGAGATGGAGTACTATGGAGAATAAAATGTTTCTTGTGAAACGTATGAGAAATAGAATATTAGTTGAGTCTGCTGTGGAGTACTTCTTTAGACAGGTTTATAAGAACCATGACTATGGAGGAGCTAAAGAGTGGATGGATAGTGACTATCTAGAACTCACCCTAGAGAAACATTCTATTTTTTGTAGGAAAAAAGACAACATTATTACTTTGGATAATGAAGAGTTTAGCTATGACTTCACCTACATAACAGGGTTGTGCTCAAGTTTACTGAAGGATAAGATTGAGGTATAATTGATATGACAAATGCTTACCAAGTTGCACAGCGGGTAGTAGGTCAATCCATTGATGTAGATGGTGGACCTCCCCCTCCATATTCACCTTATCAATGTGTAGACCTTGTAAACTGGGTTGCTCAACAATTTGGAGGTAGTCTCTGGGGTAATGGTAATCAGATTGGTATTGGTAATGATGTCAGTAGCTTTGCTGATGTTATTCCTTATACTAATGAATCACAATTACAAGTAGGTGATATTATATCTACTAATGAGACTACTACACCTTATGGACATACTCTTGTTTATGGAGGTGGTGGTGTTGATAATGCTAGAGTTATTGAACAAAACTTTAACAATATCACTCATGTTATTGAACACACAAGATCTATCACAGGTTATGGAGCAACTATTCTTAGGATTGTAAGAATCAGAGGACAGGATAACTATACTCCTGATGGCTCTAGTGGTACTAGTGCTGATGCTGGAAAACCTAATAAGAGTGGTGGAGTACAAAGAACTTTCTATGAGATTGTAGTAGATAAAGTAGAGGGCATTAAAGGTAATGGTGACAATACTGTGCTTGATACCTTCTATAAATGTAATAAGGTTACAGGTAAGATCAATGGTGAATGGCTTATCTATGATAAGTACAATGGGATGGTAGGATACTTACCAAAATCTGCTGTAAAAGAAAAGACTGAGTATTCTAAGCAAGATAAAGAGTCAGGTAAGAAAGAAGTTGAGAAAGCTAATGGCTATGACAAGTTCTCTGATAAGACTAGTGATGGACTAGATCAGTCGGGTACTCAACAGATCTACACTTTGGCTCAATTTATATCACTAGGTAGGGTAGAATATAGTGGTTATGAGTGGACTTATTCCTCAGGTAACAACTTCCCTACAAGTGTAAATGTGAATAAGAGCTATAATGCTTATGGCTTCCTTTCAGACCAAGATGGTCATATTATCCTTTCTGTGCCTTCATCTTGGGGTGATGTTAAGGGTAGACTTTATGACACTCCTTTTGGTTTTAAGGGTAAAGCCTACTTAACTAATGAGAAAACATCCATTGATGTTTATGTAAGATAGGAGAAAATATGGCTTATAAATTAGCTGAAGAAGATAAGCTCTGTGGAGTTATCTATCCAACTTATGAGGGTTTTAGCCCTATTCCTAAAGCCACTTGTGAAATGCTAGAGTCCAAGTGTGAACAAACAATTGTTGTTAAATGTGGAGAATCTTCTGAGGAAGATAAAAAACCTGAGTCACAAAGTGGAAGTGTTTCTGCATCTGTTTCTGAAAGCACTTCTGTGTCAGAATCTTCTAGTGAAAGTAACTCTACCTCAGAAAGTCAAGCATCTACTTCTGAATCAACTTCAGAGAGCACTTCTGCTGAATCCACTTCTGTGAGTGAGTCAACTACAGAAAGTACTACAACTAGTGAAAGTACTTCAGTATCTACATCTGAATCTGCTTCTTCTAGCACAGAAAACTCTAATATACCTGAAGAACCTAAACCTACTCCTGAACCACAGCCTGAGCCTGTTCCAACACCTGTGCTTACTAATGAAGAGTTGGATACTATTGTGTCAGGTAAGTTAAGTACTAATACTACTTTAGGTAATTATTATGTTAATCAAAACAACACTATTACCTTAATTGGTGATGCTCCTCTTGAGGATATTGAAGCTTACAAGAAAGAGATCACAGATAAAGTAGGAGATATTCCTGAGCTTAAAGACTATACTGTGGAAGTATTAGTCAATAAAATTCCTGGTGATAATGTAGGTGATAAAGCTACAGGTGCACCTCTCTATACTAAGGTTGTGAAGATTACTAAGCCTAATGGTGATGTTTATCAGTCTGAACCTATGAGTATTGGTACTACTACTGAGATGAGTATTGACTTACTAGAAGTACTACCTAAGGTAGAAGATAAGTTCTCTAAGATTATCACTAAAGAGGGTCAAGTAGTTGAAGTTCCTGAAGTATCTAATGAGGATAAGAGAGCCTTTGAAGATAAGATTATCAATGACTTGAAGGCTAGGTTACCTGAAGGTACTGTTGTAGAAGCTGTGCTTGAAGGGCCTAAGTATGAAAAAGGTTCAGAAGTATTGAGTGGTAAGACTAACTATAACCTTAAAGTAAGAACTACTCTAAATGGTAAAGTATCAGAACATACCTACAAAGTACCTCACACTGAAGAAGCACCTAATGAAGAACCTGAAGCTCCTGAAATATCTGATGATGAAATCAGAGATATTATTGGAAATCAAGTTTTTGTGTATGGTGTGGTAAATAGGGATTATAATAATAATAATATAATAAACATTGAGGATGGTCATTATAGAACTGTTACACCTGAACTACTGAAAGTACAAGAAAAGATTTTTGAGAAAAACCTCAAAGATGTTCTTGGAGATAAGGTATCTGAAGTACATGTGGAATTAGAACAACAACATCATATTGGTGATAAGTATGATGGTAATGATAGCTCAATAGGTGTTTTTAAAGCTAAAGTGACTATTACTAAACATGATGGGGCTAGCTTTAACTTTATCAAACCTGTAACTACAGCAGTTATAGACTCACTATAGGAGAACTAAATGGATAAATTAATTGTAAAACTCCTTGAAAACCAAGCTGTGATCTCAGGAATAACACTCTTTGTGACCACAGCTTGCGGTTGTGGGGTAGCTTGGCTTAACCACAAGAGACACCAGCTTGTAGAGCTATCTAAGGGTGCTAAACGGGCTAGCTTACGCTCAGAGTATCTTAACATCTATAACTCTACTGAGTTTACATGGCAAGAGAAGTGGGATATGACTGAACCTCTTGTGAAGGAATACTTTAATGACCTTGGTGGTAATCATTACATTCATGGTCTTAATGAGAAGATGAGAAGGCATGTAGAAGAGGAGATTGCCAATGGTAAAAATAGTAATTGATAAAAGCTGTTTGACCGAAAAAGGTGGATCATCTTTTGATGATACAGAGATCCTTAACCGCCTTAAAGCCCTAGAAAATAGAACAGACAATTTTGTGAAAGATGTTACTGTGTCTAGGGACGGTAATAAGGTCAAACTAACTTATACTAGAGTTGATGGATCATCTAGTGAAGTAGAGTTTGATGACAAGGACACTGTATCTGTTGCTTATGATGACACAGCTCTTAAGGAAAGAGTTCAAGCACTAGAAGCAAAAGAAGATAAGGACACAGTGTATGATGACAGTGCTTTAAAGGATAGAGTAGAGGCTCTAGAGAATAAGCCTGATAAAGATACTGTGTATGATGATAGTGAATTAAAAGCTAGAGTTACAGCTTTAGAGGCTAAAGAAGATAGTGATAAACAAACATTATCATTAAATGGTAATGAATTATCTATTTCTAATGGCAACTCTGTGACACTTCCTGAAGCAACACCTTACAATGATAAGCCTCTAGTTGATAGAATTGCTGTACTAGAGGCTAAGGAAGACAAAGATACAGTCTATGATGACACAGCCTTAAAAGAGCGTGTTACAGCCTTAGAAGAGAAGGTAGATAAAGACACAATCACAAAGGTTACATCTACCACTGAAGGAGTTACTGTGACTCCTGCTACTGAGGATAATGTAACTACCTATGATGTAAACCTAGATGAAGCTTTAGGAAAGTTCTATAAGAAAGCTGAGACTTATACTAAGCAAGAAGTAGATAAGATTGTCAAAGATCAAGAGGCTAAATCTACAGATATTACTGTGTATAGAGGTACTTTCACTAATAGAGAGATTGTTCAAGAAGGTACTTATGACACAGATGTATCTCCTAGAATAACACTTACTTACTCTAGTAGTACAGGTGTAGGCATTCTGAAAGTAGACTTTAAAATTCTTAAGGCTGTTGGTCAAGGAAATGTTATTGCTAAATTACCTACAGGTGCTCCTAGACCTGCTGAGCTTATTGAGTCTCAAGTATGGGTAGGAGATGTTTCTACATCTATCTGGGTAGATAAGGGGGCTGATGTAGTCAGAATGTATGCTACAAGTGATGCCAATATCTTTAACAAACGTATCATCCTAAACATCCCAGGTATCTTTAAGAAATAAGGAGAACTAAATGAACTTAACAAATAAACAATATGATTTTTATAAGAAATTAGTAACTGTAGTAGCACCAGCCTTAATCACTTTGATTACAGGGCTAGGAGCTTTGTACAAGTTTGACTCAACTGCAATCACAGGTACTTTAGCATTACTTACCACTTTCACTGGTACTGTACTAGGTATCTCAAGCAAGAAATATAATGAATCTCAAGGAGAGTAATGGTGGATTACAAAACCTTTAAATCCAAGTGGATGAATAATGGCACAGATGTGGATGGAAGCTATGGTTTTCAGTGCTGGGATTTATATGCACAATGGTGTAAGGAAAATGGAGTACCCTATTCTAACTGTACTGTGTCAGGATATGTTAAGGATCTTTGGGAACAAAGACGAACTAATGGCATCCTAAAATACTTTGATGAAGTAGAGATGATGGAAGAAGGAGACGTAGCTGTATTTAAAGAGGTAGCTGGATGGACTCCTGTATCTCACGTAGCATTGTTTGATAGTGATGCTGGTGGAGGTTTTGGATGGTTCTTTGGACAAAACCAAGGAAGTCAACTTACTAACCCAGCAGGAGGATCTTCTGCAAACCTTGTGAAGCTTCCTTATTCTGCTACTTACCCTACAGCCTTCAGACTTAAGAAGAAGGCTACACAAGCTAAAATGCAAGGAGGAAACACTGCTGTGGCTGTACCTGCTAAGAATATTAATGGTGAAATCTACTCAGGACTAATTACTGGTGTAGATCCTAACCCAATGAACTGTGATGGAAACCGTGTTAAGATCGACAGAATTGTCATTCACCACAATGCAACTACTAATGATGCTGTGGCTAGACATACTTGGTACGTTTCTTCAGGACATGGGACATCTGCTAACTATCAAGTAACACCTGACAAGATCTGGGGTTGTGTTGGTGAAAACTATGTTGCTTATCATGCTGGTAACTATCCAATGAACCAACGCTCTATTGGTATTGAACACTTAAACAACACAGGAGCACCTACATGGACTATTGCTGAGGAAACTTATAGAAACTCTGCTAAGCTCATTCGTGATATCTGTGAACGCTATGGTATTCCTATTGATAGACAACACATTCTGAAGCACGGTGAAGTATCATCTACAGCGTGTTTACCTGTGGAGGATACTGAACTCCTTACTAAACAAGGCTGGGTAAGCTTAAAAGATATCCAAGTAGGTGATGAAATTGCTACATATAGATTAGATGATGGAAGCATTATCTTTGATACTGTGTATAATAAAGTAGAGCCTCACATTAAAGATACTTGGTTCTTTAGAGATGTTGAGGTAACTGCTGACCATAGAATGTTGTGGAAGTCTCAAGCAAGTAAAACCTATAAGGTTAGTGAAGCTAAGGATATGTTTTCTACTAAAGGTGCTTTAATCTTCCCAAATGCAGGAAGCTATGAAGCAGAAGGTTTGCCTGTGTCAGATACTTACTTACAGTACCTTGTAGCTGTACAGGCTGATGGTCACTATATGAAAGATAATAGAACTATCAGTAAAAGACCTTTTGGTATTGAGTTTCACATTAAAAAGGATAGAAAAGTAGAATTACTTACTGAAATCCTTGATGAGCTAGGTAAAGAGTATACCTTTGCTGAGAAGAAAGATGGTACTTATTCATTCCGTATCTATGGTGCTGATGAAGTTGAAGAGGTAGAACAATACCTAGAAAACAAAAAATTCTCTTGGGAATTTCTTAATATGTCTAGTAGACAAGCTGAACTTTTCCTTGACTATATCTTAGACTTTGATGGTTGTAGAGCAGGTAATGATTACTCTTCATCACTATCTCAAAACATTGATGTGGTACAGGCTATTGCCTCTCTCCATAATAAAGGTAGCAGAACATCTAATGAAGGTAAGAGACTTCACTTCACAAATCCTTATAGAAGTGTAAACTCAACTGGTGCTATATCTAAGTCTGCACAAAGAAAACATGGTAAACTAGTTTCATGTGTGTCTGTCACATCAGGATTAATCTTAATCCGCCAATATGGAAGAACTACTATTGTAGGTAACTGCCCAGGAGGAATTGACATTGATAGACTTGTAGCTATGGCTAGAGGAGCTGAGTACTTAACTCCTGCTAAGGCTACACCTAGACCTTCTGCACCAGGTAAGATGCAACATGCTTATCGTGTAGATGACTTGAAGTATGTTAATGGTTTGTGGCAAGTATACTGTAAAGAGCTTGTTCCAGTAGCCTTTAATTGGACTGATAATGGGGTCGCTGTGGAAGATATCATTATCACTGATAAAAATGGGGCTAAGCTTCCTGACCAAATGACACATGTAGGTGACTACTTTGTGTTTGACCAAACTGCAACTGGTGATACAGGTGTAGGTGGTGTAGGAGATGGAAACTACTACTGGAGAAAATTCAAGCTTAGAACTTCAGGAGAAATCTGGCTGTCTGCTTGGAACTTAAACCACTTATTGTTTGGTTAAGGGGGTGGGGTATATCCCCTCCCTATTTTTATTGGAGGAACTATGGAAGACATTTGTAAACAAAAGGACTGCTCCTGTGAGAATGTTGGTATTGGAGACTGTACCAAGCTACAAGAGCTAAATGACCTTCAAATTAGACCTAAAATGAGAGCTATTCTAAAGGCTGAGTGGTGTAACTTACCTGAAGCAATTAGAAGAGGTTTCTATGGTGTGTGGTGTGTTCTTAAAAACATTATTAACCAATTATGCTATATCCTTACTAAGTTAGAGTGCTTAGAAAGCAAGGTAGACAAGCTATGTTCTATTGCTAAATGTCAGGATGAAAGAATCACAGGTCTTGTGGAACACATTAAAGGCAAAATGCTTGAGAATGTTGTCTTTGGTATGAAAGGTGTAGGTACATCTGCCAATGCTTCAGGTAATGGTGATACATTCACATCTGTAACAGTTCAACAAAATGGTGACTTTGCTATTGTTTGGAACATGGTATATGCAGGTAGAGAAGTTGGTAGAGGTACTATTACAGGTAAAGTATCACACATGTACACTATGAATGAAGATGGTAGTGTTAAAGCTCATGTGTCTAGGGTTGACTTTGATGGTGTTAAATACATTGGTGATGGAGGAAGCTATGGAAACAATGCTACTTTCTCTATCCTAGATACTAATGGAAGAACTGTGTGGACTAAATCTTATCAAACAGGATCAAGCTTTACAGATAAACCAGGGTCTATTTCTATTGGTAAAGAAACTATCCTTAGACCACAAGGAGGTAGCACAGGAGATATCTTACTATTTAAAACACTGGATCAGTGGGATTTTGACCCTACATCAAGTGATGTAAGAGCTACTTATGTAAATAACAACTCACCTCTTCCTAAAGTAGAAGGCTGTGTTATTGACTGTGACAACTGCTAGGAGATACTATGTTTGAATACTGTCCTAATTGCAGATGTAGAATAAAGTTCTACAAAGCTCATGAATGTGAAAAAATGAAGCATGATCTAGCTGACTCTGTGAAGTTAGCTGGTGATGCTATTGCCAATGGAGAAGAGTGTAAAGTAAAAGAAAATACAGCACATGGCTTCTTCAGAATATGGTGTAATATCAAGAACATTATTGAGATCATCTGTGATATAATTAAACGTATGAAGTGCTTACAGAGAAAAGCACAAAAGGTATGTGAAGTACAGCATTGTTTAGCTGACAGAATTGAAAGTGTTAATAGATTTATTGGTGTATATAATTCAGACCAAGAAAATAAACCTTCGCCTGACCAATCTAATTGGGAAAATGAGAAGAGAAGACTTCTTTCTGATTATCAAGCTAGTCTAAATGGCTACAATGCTAGAAGAGCTGAATATGAAAGAGCTTTACAGGCTTACAATAACAGCAACTCAAACTATGCTTCTGCTCTTGCATCCTATAATGCTAGAAAAGCCGACTATGAGAGAAGAAAGAGAGAGTATGAGGCAGGTAATAACCAGCAAGGAGGAGCTACTAAGTGGCAAGAGGCTTGGGGAACATTTGCAAGATCAGGTGCTCCATATGATGCTGCTATGGGTGGTTCACCTAGAGGAAGTGTACAAGGTCTTGACCTTAGTGAAGCTCACAGACATGGTTATGGTACAGGAATAGGCTTCACATCTAAGAATAATGAAGGTACTATTGTAGACATCCAACTTAATCTACTTGGATACTCTTATCAAGCAGGGGTTGGTGGTATTCTTCAGGGGTCTTATGTACAGTATGGTGGAACTTATGATTGGTACTTTGATGTATACGCTTCAACTGATGGTGGTAACAACTACTCAGTAGTACAAAAAGATATTCTACTTGCTAGACACGCTGATACACAAAACCTTGCCTATGAGCCTAATTGGCATCTATCAACTATTAAGTGGAATAAAACATTCACTAATCTACCTGCTAACTTTACCCACTTGAAAGTAGAAGTACGTGGTAGTGTTCCAGGCGATAGACACCAAAATGTATACACAAGAGAGCAGATTGTGAGACCTCCTTTCCCTCCATTCACTGAAAAGCCTCCTGTGAACAATGCTACTAAACCTAAGCCTTTCAATGAACAACCTCCAAAAGAACCTACTATTCCTCCAAAACCTGAGAAGAAAGTAGAAACTATCCCTCTTATTAAGGGTGGATGTGACTTAATGGATTGTAAGTTTGATTGCTTTATTGATGATAAATAGGAGAAATTATGTCAGATTGTATTAACTGTCAATGTGAAGAGATTGTAGTAGGTAGAACAGCCTGTGACTCTCTTAGAAAGCAGAATGATGACAGAATTAAATTACACTCCCTTGTGCTAAGGGATACAACACTTTGTGACTTACCTGAGCAAACATCTAAGGCTTTCTATTCACAGTGGTGCTTTAATAAAAACATCACTAATCAACTATGCTGGTTGATGGATAATAGCTCAGGAGGTAAAACATACAAAGCAGGTAAGGATATTAGTATTTCTAATGATGGAGTTATCTCCTTCACAGGAACTATTCCACAACCTTCACCAGCTTACAATGATGCTGACCTTAGAGCTGAAAATGCAAGATTGAAAAATGCTTTAATGAAGATCATTAACAACCTAACTGCTAGTGGAGCTTGGCAAGGTGGTCTTGAAGGAGACTTTGTACCTAAGAGAAATATTGCTACTGGTAATATTAACTTGTTCTCTAACACAGTGGATAGTGACTTCTTCATCCGTACTAATAATGGTAAAACAGAAAATGACTTGGCAGGAGGTATTAACTAATGGGATGTACAACTTGTAGTGGAAACCCTAATACATGGTGTACTCAGTGTATGCCTGCTGAAGATACTTGGGTAGCCCCTGTTGATAAGCTACCTGATGTGTTTATGGGAGATAGAGACCACATGTATCTTCTCCCTAATGGAGACCTATATATCCTTTCTCCTGATAGGACTAGATGGATTAAGGTTAATGGTCAAGGTGGTGGAGTTACCTATGATGACACTGCTGTGATTAATAGGCTAAAAGCCTTAGAAGGTAAAACAGATAACTTTATCTCTTCTGTGAATGTATCAAGAAATGGTAATAGAGTAAAACTTACCTACACACTAGTAGATGGTACTATCAAAGAGGTTGAGTTTGAGGATAAGGATACTGTAGCTTTAGCCTATGATGATAGTGCATTGAAGGATAGAATCAAAGCCTTAGAGGATAAGCCTGTAACTCCTGTGGGTGTAAACACTTTCTTTGCTAAAGGTGATATCTCAGGTAATGGTACTTCACAGAATGTACGTGTCACAAAAGATAAGCTTGTAAATGCTGACACCATTAAAGTAGGTGATACAGTAGTAGATCACTATTGGAATAAAGAGCTATATAATATTGGCATGTTTAAAGTAGCTTCTGTGGATGGTAACACTGTTACTCTAAATGGTGTGAATGACCTAACTTATAATCACCCTAAACAATCTTTAACTTTATCTGATAGAGTTTTATCAATCTCAGATGGTAATTCTGTGACTTTACCTAGTGATAATCAAACTCTCACACTTAATGGTAATACTCTCAGTATCTCAAATGGTAACTCTATTGAATTGCCTGCTAATGTAGAGCCTAAAGTATATAAAGCTAAAGGTAATGGTCTATTATTAGATGCTGATGGTACATTTCATATTGAGATGGCTACTGATACTGCTAGACAAGTTCCCTACAATACAAAAAATGGAGGTTTTTTCCAAAAATTAACTCCTGAGAATAGGGAAGTTTTTAAACCTAGCTTTAATTATGACTCACTAGATAACCACTTCTATTTTGTTACAAATGATGGTACAATTCGTCGTAATACTATATTAGAAGCAGGCTTAATACTAGACTATGCAGGATCCTATGACTATGGAGAGTTTAACTTACATAAAAGCTTCTCTGGAGAGTCTATTAATCTAAGTGTTTTGTCCACAAGTGCTCAAGCAATATCAGGAAGTGCTAGTTTCATACAACCACAAGAGTTGAAATTTGAGGTAGGTATACTCGCAATATGGGATAGCAATGGCAAAGTATTCTTCAGGTTTACTCCAAAGATTGTATGGACTATAATTACTGAGTCTACAACAGAACACTACACTCATTTCATAACTAAGGAAGAATTAGACTCAGAAGAACCTATAGAGATCGAAGTCAAGAAGAATGAGGAAGTTGTTGGTAGACTTAACATGACTATCAAGAACGCAAAATTCTACATGCAAGCTGTTCAAGGTACTGTTGTTCTAAAGAACCCTACTGACAACAAATTCTATTACTTACCGAGGTTAAACTAATGTCAAAAACAGTATATAAAATAACAGATAAACCTACTGCTACAGCCTATGATGATACCTCTTTGAAGGCTAGAATCACAGCACTAGAGAACAAACCTGATAATGATAAGCAAACTCTGACAGTTAATAATAATACATTATCAATTAGTGGTGGTAACTCAGTTACTCTTCCTTCACAAAGTATCCATAGGTTCTATGATGGAGATATTCCTGGTACTGCTGATACAACTAATGTCCGCACTGTGAAAAAATCAGGCTTCAGAAACCCTGATGGTATTAAAGTAGGAGATACAGCAGAAGACTTCTACTCAGACCAAAATACTATCAATAGAGGTATTTGGAAAGTCATAGAAGTAAGTGGTGATAATGTTAAAGTTCAAGGTATTGGTAATTACAGTACTAGCCTGTGGAAAAATTTAGCATTCAATGCTAATACAAGAGAGTTGTCACTTAGTGGAGGTAATAAGGTAACTCTTCCTCAGTATGTGTCACCTGAAGAGTTTACTACACTTAAAAATGAGTACAATCAACTCAAAGGTGCTTTTGAGAAACTTCTACAGGATCTTAAAGGTTCAGGAGCATGGAAACAAACAGGTGGAACTATCTTTGAGGGTAATCTGTACCCTGATAGACATATTGCCACAGGTAATATTAACCTCTTTGGTGGAACTGTTGATGGTAGTGCCTTTATTAGAACTAACAATGGCAAGACTGAGAATGACCTTGCAGGAGGAATTAATTAATGGCAGATCAAGCTACACTTAATCAGGAGCAGATTACTAAGGTAAGGCAAGCCCTAAGCCTTAATATCTACTCTACTGACAGTGGTACTAAGACCTATATCAGTGGGAACAGTTTTAGGATTGAAAACCCTATGCTTGTTCCTTCTGTTGATGGTGGTCAAATTGCTGTTGGTCACGTAAACACTGAGGGTAGTATCTACTATGACCTTGTGGTAGAAGGTACTAAAGTTAAAGCTAGACACACAAGAGCTGTAATCAAGTCTGTGTCATATACTAAGACACCAGGACTTACCATTTCAGGAGCTTTTGGTAATGCTTCTTATGGAATTAACACTCCACAAGGGATGATCTTCAATAAGTCCTATGACCCAGCCTTTGGTAATAACTGGACTGAGACAATCAATAAACAGTTAAATATCAATGATGTTGAGATCTCCTCTAAGGTTAATGAGCAAAGAGGAGATGTAGCTACTACTATTGACCAATGGCAATTTAGTCCTACAACCGCCACTGTGTCATTCAGTTTGACTGTGCCTAACACAAGCATCCTTAATGTACCTCAAGCACCTAAAGATGGTACACTTGTAATCAAGTATGTTGATAATGTTACAGGAGCTACTTTATGGGAAACCTCAAAGAAAGTTCCTGGTGACACAAACCAATCACATACTGCTTCTGAGATCTTTAGAGCTACATATAAAATTATAGGTAATAGACTACAGAATATTACAGTCCCTTCAGGACAAACTAGAGAGCTTACATTCAGATACAATCCTATTTATGGACAGATTGTTAAGTTCATTGATAAGGACACAGGGAGAGAAATCCAGACTCAAAGCTACACTCCTGTGACTCATGGAGATCCTTTTAGACAAGATCCTCCTTCCATTCAAGGTTACAGGCTTGTACCAGGTCAGAACCCTATCAATGTACCTAGAGTAACTGGTAATGGTAACTACTCATTTAGATATGAGAAGATACCCACTACTGCTGATGTTATTATTAAGCACCTTAATAAGGCTAATAATCAACCACTACGTGGGGATGTAACTCTAAGCAATCAGACTATAGGAAGTAATGTAAATTACAACCCTCCTGCTATCACTAACTATGCTCCTGAGAGAACAACCTATACTCACACTGTGGTTGAGGGTAACAATGTCATTACTGTGTACTACACAGAAAATGCTAAGATTAGACCGTGGGCTATCAGAAAGTCTAATGCTTGGAAGTCTCTTAACACTACAAGACAGTGGATGAAGATTAGAAGGACAGCTAACCAAAACTTTTGGGATACTAAACCTAATGCTGAAATCTATGCTACTGATACTGGTAAAGAAAACTACTCACCATCACGTATTCGTAAGGGTGGTAAGTGGAAAGCACAAGGAAAGATAGGTGACTAATGGCTATTGATGATAAAACAACTAGACTGAATGAAGCTACGTTCACTAGTTATGGTGAGAACCCTAAAGACCACTGTTGGTATGATGAATGTGACTGTGAAGAAATTCCTGTTGCAGATTGTCAACGACTAGTAGATGAAAATAACAAGGGTGTAGGACGGTTTGCATGTATGGCTGAGAGTCAGAAGTGCTACAATCCTAAGTTCTTTAGCTCCTTTATGAAGAAGCTTGCTTGTCAACTTAACCACTACATTCAGAACATCTGTGCATTGTGGGATATGGTTCAGTGTATGGCTGAATACCTCTCTAAGATGGGTGATGTAGGTACTGTACAAGTAAACTATGCTAGAAACTCTGCTGTGTCTTCTGCTGACTTCTACCATCCTATCACAGAAGGTTATGACTTAGACCTCTACATGGACTCCACTACAGGTGTTGTAGCTGGTGAGTCTGATGATGGAAGAAGAAAGCAAACTGATCGTAAGTACCGTGTGTACATTAGATGGTGTGCGGATGGTACTACTCTTAATCCTGCTCAGGATAACACAATGGAGATTGTTGTATACCACTCAGGAGAACAATACACTGAAGATCTTAGAAAGAACCGTGGAGTACACTGGCAGATGACTGGTATCTCAGATGGTGCTATGGAGATGTCTGATAGTATTATTGTACCTGCTGGACAGCACGTTAAAGTTAGAGTAGAGCCTGCTAACTCTTCTTCAGGTGTCTTCCGTGTACACCAATTCAAGCTAGAGTATACTCCTATCATGGATGCACAAGATACACCTGAATGTCTTAAACTTACAGAACTCCCTAAAGATGACTGTAATTGTCCAAAATAAAAAGAGAGCTTAATTGCTCTCTTTATTTTTTCTTATTCTTGTGTTTCTTAAGTCTCTTATACAGCGCTTGTGGTGTAGATAACCCTAGCACAGTCTGAGTGTACTCAATGTAACCTGAATAAAGCATTTGATAGTAAAGAAGGTTCTGTTGTTCACGGATCTTCTTTTTTCTTGCTCTCATAGCTTTTCTTTCTCTTGTGCTATGAGACAGCTTGATAGCTTCTGTGAGCTTATCAAACTCTCTTTCAAGCTTAATGTATTCATCTGATGCCTTAGCTGGTGTAGATCTAGGTTCTTCTGCCAACTTAACATTTTCAACATTCATACGACCATAACTCCTCTCCACAGTTTTTTATATAAATAGTTATATCACCTTTTTGAACTCTAGTAATCTGGTCATCTCCTGACCATTTTTTGATAAACTTCTGTCTCTTCTTAAAGCCACAGATAGTCTCATCATAGTAACAATTACCAAGTTCATCAATCAGTTTCACTTGGTACACCTTTATAAAATTCATACATACTCCTCGATATTACCAAGTTACTAACCCTAACCCTAGTCTTCTTAGGGTATCTAATCTTACACATTCCTCTTGTGTACTTATAGTAAGACACAAGCATGTGACCTACATCATTAGGGGTAATGATCCTCTCTTTGTTATCTGCAAAGGGTTGATCTATATACCACTTCATGATATCTAGAGCAAACTGTCTATACTCTACTGTGCTAAATCTATCCTTACCCACAATTTCAAGGTACATCTTTCTCATACTAGGAGAACATCCCACAATGAAGTCTATTTCTATATGTAGCTCATTTATGTAAGCAAAGTCTGTAGCAAGGCTATAGGCTGTGAACTTACTTATACCATAGATATTATGCTGTTTAGTGAAGTATCTATATATCTCACTACACTTCCATCCTCTGAATAGATCATCAGGAAGGTTATCAATGAAATCTGCACAGGAAGCAAGAAATCTTTCCCCTCTATTTAACTCTCTAGTCATTACCTGAATAGCAGGAGACTTGTAGTTAGGAGAAAGTTTAGCCTTTGATGAGTTAAGCTTAGTTGCTAGTTTTTCTAGTTGATGTATTGTGATTACATCATGCTCATTAGTACATCTTCTAACGTACTTCTCATGCCCTATATAGCGATAAACATACACAGTAAGTAGTTTATCCCTAAGTGGTACTCTCACTGTGTTAAGTGTCCGTATGAACATCTGAGACATATCATCAAGGTACTTAAGGTTATTAGGTAGATCATATCTATACAGATCACCTACAGTCTTATTACCTATGTTGTATTTATGCTCAAACGCATCTCTACGCTTTAGGATATAGAGTTGAAACTCTTCAAGTTTATTCATATTTACTCCTTTAACCAGCCTAGTTAGTAATGGAAGCGAAAAAATATTTAGGAACAGAAACCATGAGAATAACTTTGGGATAGAAACTATAAATAGCTAACTAGACTGGTTAAAAAAGTAAATACCTTACAGAGAGTAGCTAGTGTGGGAATCACAAGTGCTGGCAATCGAAATAAAAAAATGTAATCTATAAGGAGATCCTAGCTACTCTGTGTAAGGTATCCACTAGGGATACCATTTAATTATTCTGCATCAGACCAGTCATCATCTTCTACTGATGTATCTTCTTCTGCTTCTTCATCTTCTTCATCAAGGGCAAAGATGTCACGTACATTGAATTGACGTTTACCTTGGTATGGATCACCTTCTTTGATCTCAACTCCCATGTACTTACCTACAATATCATCTGTGTCAATATCATCTGAATTAGGGTCAAGTCCTACAGCTTCAATAATCTTGTAAAGCTGTTCTTGTCCATAAGTATTGTCACGTACAAAGAGGTTGAAAAGTGTAAGGTTTTCACCAAAGTTACCACGAAGGACAAATTTGTAGAAAAGGTTTCCTGTGTTTCTGTTAGTTCCCTGCTCTACAGACTCTACAAGTACTTCATACTTTCCTGGGGTGTAAATAAATTCACGTTCTTCTGGTGCTTTTGCTTTAATTGATAGTTTTGACATGGTTATTCTCCTTTAGTTTCTTCTTTTGTTTCTTTAGCTTTAGCTTCCTTAGCTTGAGTTGTTCCATCTGTGTAGCCTACAATTACATCCCAAGTAGGATTAGTTACAGTTTCAGGAATTGCAAGTCCTGGCTTGCGAGTAACTTTCAAGTTGTATGCAGGGTTTCCTGACAAGCGTACTTGATAGAAATCCTTAGACTTCTTAACACCCTTAACAACTTTAGATTTAAGAACACGCTCTGTGTGTCCAATAACACGACTTGATGCTGTAAGATACTTACCTACACTTTCCATCAAGTTAGGTATGATAGATGCTGGAATATTTTCATCCACAACATCTTCAAGGTTGACTGATTTTTGTTGACAGATAACATATACATTCTTACCTGCATAAGATAGAGCCACAAGATCGTCAATAAGTCCTTTAAGGGTAGTTGATGCTTCACCATACATAGGCAAAGTCATCTTTTTGCTTGATGCCTTTTCCATGATGTGTTTGTAAAGCAACTCTTGGACACCTGTGAAGTGATCCACAGCAATGCTATCAAAGTCTTTAGCATAAGTCATAGCTTCCACTACATCATCCCATGTGTGACATTCTGCTACTGCAAAACGCTCATCTGGATCAACTGAAGCTAATCCACGGTCAGTATCAATCACTAGTACACTTCCTGGTAGTGAATTGATGAAGTAGCTCTTGCCACTTCCAGGCTCACCATAGAAAGATGTCATTGTGTGTAATTTAATTTTTGTTAGTTTTTGTAATTTCATGTGTTCCTACTTTCCTGTACTTCCATAACCACCACGGTTTTCATTCCCTAAGTGGTTTACTTTTTTAAAATGAATGTTAGGTTGGTTTTCAATAATTCTGAATTGACACAAGCGCTGTCCTTCTTCGATGAGTCCATCTCTTGTGGCATAGAACTTAGCTCCCCAGTAGTCTTCATCACCACAGTAAGAGTTATCAATAACACCTACTCCATTAGTGAGAAGCAATCCTGTGTTCTGGAATAGACTAGATCTAGGTGCAATGTGAGCTTCATACCCTTCAGGAAGCTTCATAGCTACCCCAAAATCAACATGAACTAGATCACCTTTCTTGTAAACCATACTCTTAGGAGAAGCTAAGTCAATCCAATCACCTTTTGTGAAATCCACAAGGTGTGGAGCATTATCTTTGTACTTAATCATAACTGTCTTAAGCACTTTGCTTCTAGAGATAAAATAAATACCAATGATAATGTTATAAGTCATAACAATAATCAATAAAATTAGTAGTATGTCAGTCACTTAATTCTCCATATTCTGTTTTAATTAAGTAGTTGATAGCAATTTCCATATCACTAATAGCTACTTTATATAAATTCTCATGAGTTGTTTGCACAGAAGTGTTTACAATGAATCTCTGAATGTCACTCATGTTTTCAAGTAACTCATCTGAAGCAAAGAACTCAGTTTTAGTAAAGTATAGCATCTCATTAGGTGTGTTCTTCATTTTATCTAAGAACACAAGAGCCTTTTTAAGATCCTCTACACCATTCTTTTCTTTATATCGCCACACGTACTTAACAGCAGATGCTACAAAAGGATTAAGACCAGCATTGATCCAGAAATCCCAGCACTCAATCTTGTTACCTGTGTAACGTTTAGGGTTAATAATATCTTCTTTCATCTTTTACCACGACATAATAAAGTTCCATACAATAGCTATAAGCTTAACTGTGATAGCTAGTAAAGCTACTGATACTACAACACATCCCATGAGAGATACTAGATCTTTAATTTCCCTTAGGAGTTTCATCTGCAAACCTCTTAATAGCTAGTTTCAACTCATTGCACTCTTCTTCTTTTGTTAGAAGTTCAACATATCGAATAGGAGTAAGTTGTACTGATGTAACTCCATCAATACCTTCAATGAGCTTTAATTTTGTACCTTTTATGGTTACATGTTTATCTTCTTTATCCCATTTGCCAATGAAATAACAAATAAAACCTGCTAGAAATGCACAAATAACACATAAAAAGATACAAGCATCTTGTGTTACCATTATTTCACCTTATAATGCTTCACTGTGAAGCCTTCACCTTTCATTGTAACTACTACATTGTCATCAGTGAGCTTATCAGATAGACCCTTATAGTAAGTGTCTCCCTCATACTCACCCTCAACTGTGCTTACCACAGCTTCGTCACACCAAGGTTCAAAAGTTTTGTAAGTCATAGCTCCTCCGATAACCCAAAGGTCAAGTCCAGAGTTCTCATAGACTTCAATTACTTCCTGAGGTGTGTGTGCAATGTATACATCCTCATGGTCATAACCTTTAATGTCATCCTGTGTAGTTAGGATAATGTTATGACGATTCTTTAGTGGCTTACATCCTAGTGAGTACCAAGTCTTGCTACCCATTACAACGATACCACCTGTAGTCTGATTCTTAAAGTAATTAAGATCATCTCGGTTATACCAAGGAACCTTTCCTTTACTCCCAATCAGTCCATTAGCATCCTGTGCCCAAATGAACCTAATCATTCGCTTCCTCCCTATTAGTGTATTATTGGATAACCCAACAAAGTTATTCTATCATTTTACGGTTGAACTGTCAACCCTTTTTTGTAAAATTTTTTTCAATAAATTCATCTAAGTCTTCCATCATCTCACCAATGTAGACTTTATAGAGGTAATCATAGGCATCAGGCTTATGACTTCCTGGAATGTAAAGTTTAAACTCAGGATCAGACTCAATTAAGTCTACAAGATGTACAAACTGGTCAAAGAAGTCCTTAGTACGGTATTCATTATACACAAGACGGATAGTCTTACGTTTGTAGTTTCTTCCTGTGACCTTTAGTTTAGGATTTACACAGTCGAAGATCATATCACGTACATTATATCCTAGCTGTGAGTACACATACATGTACAAGTTTCCTTGTAAGCTATATCTATATTCATCCTCAGTAGGAGCTGTAGAGTGAGTTTTATAGTCCACAATAGTTACTGTACCATCATCATTCTGGATAACAGCATCAATGATACCTGTAAACTCATGTCCATTAGGTAGGTCAAAGAATACTTGATGTTCAGTCTCAATGACTTTTTCAAAATCTATAGGCTCACCTTCAGAAAGATAGCGTTTAATAGCTTCTTCTCCTGAAAGTTTAGCTTCCTCTAAGAATCCTGATTCTGCATAGATCTCACGTAGCTTAGGAAAAAGCTCATCTAACTCCATCTTTCCTTTACTTTGTGCTAGTAACTCCATCCCTCTATGGAAGTATGTACCACGATCCATATACTGTGTTAATTCAGGATCTTGCTTTTCCTTGTAGCCTGCTAGGTATTTACACCAATGCTTCCAAGGGTTTTCTAAAAATGTTTTTACTCGACTTACACTATAAGTTGTCATTATCCACCTCTACCTACTCCATTTTCTAAATAATAAACCATGTCTTTGAATCTCATATCAAGTGAATAGACCTTGCTATTAAGCTCCTCATGAGTCTTTTCTAACTCACCCTTAAGTTTACCCACCTGATATTCTAAACGCTCAATTTGAGCCTTCTGTGAGGTCACAGTGGCATAACAGCAAAGAGTCAATAATAGGAAACCAAAGATCAAGGAATAATTAATAATTTTTTCTTGCATCTCGGATCACAAAGCCTTTCTTTTTGTGTGTAGGTGTAAACCGTGTACTTTTCTCACCTTGTGGTTTAAAACTAACCACATTAAGAGCTTCCTGTACAATAAAGTCTGTATACTCAGGGTAAGCTGTTACCAACTCAGCCTTACTGCTACCTACCACAGTGTTTGCATTTTGCACAAGAGACCAACCAAGAGAACCATCAACCATCTTAGTCAAATAGTGACCACTAGAAAGCTTAATCATATAAGGAAGCTCTTCATCTACAACTTTCCAGTTACCTGCAAGGATAGCCTTAACCATCCGCTCTAGTTGATCTGCTTTTTGTCCCTCTGTGGTTGTACCATTCTTTGTGAGTAACTGTTTCCAGTAGTGGTTTTTGTTCGCTTTTGTACTATTTAGAACATAGTTAAGGTAAGAGATACGGTTAACTTTATCAGGGAAAGTATCAATAGGTGAGTCAAGGATAAAGGTTTCCTCATTCTGTGTAATTTCAATCAACTCTTCATCACCATTTTCATGAGCAACTAACTCAATAATCTTAGTCTTAACCTGCTCAGGAACATCTTCACCATGAAGTACCTTATCTACATAATACTGTGGGATACCTGACTCATCACACAGTTTTGATTTACTTTTAGTTTTTAAAATATCCTCAATAATTTCTTTATAGTTCATAATTTTCCTCACAGGATGGGAATTACTTCCCATCCTCTTTTAATTGATCTGTTAGGCAAGCACTACAAGGTGTTACCTCATAACCTAAAAATAATGCTAAAACTTGGTTTGCTACACGTGACTGCTCAAGGAAAGCAAACTTAACCTTATCATTGGCTAAATCTACCTGCCAAGCTTCAAAGGCTGTAATAGTAGCCACAAGAACGTGTTTAATAAGACACCACATATCAGGATTACCTTCTTCATTTGCTTGTGCCTTAAGCAATTCCATAGCTTTTCTTCGCTCTGTTGTGGTTGTTTGCAAGAGCTGTGTGATCTGGAATACTTTATCCTTTGTATCATAGATAGCAATTTTATCTTCTTCAGTTTGAAACTCAGGATTATCCAAGTTATACCAGAATTTAATCTGATCCTCATACTTACGAATTAGGATCTCTAAGTGATACTCACTAGCTCCTAAGTGCATGATGTTAGTGATGATGTCTTCAGTGATACCCACTGAACTGTTTTTATTTACCATTATTCCTCCTAGAATACGTTATCTAAGTTCATTTTATAGCGAATGAAGTAGGTGCTTTTAGTTTTCTTGTGCATCTCTTCATAAAACTTCTCAGCTTCCTCATAGGTATCAAATTTATATACCTTCTCAAGTTGGCTGTCAAAAAATTGAAGTACATTATATGTCATTCTGAATAACCATTATCAATGATTGAAAGTATTTTCTCTCTTAACCACAAAGGGATAGTACCATCAATCACAGGATAATGAACAATCCTCCTCTCCATCTTTTCAGGTTCATCAACTACCACATGAGAAAAACAACACGTCTGTGAAATATAGTCAGTAACAGTCTTGTAAGCGTTACTAAATCTCCTGTACATGTAGTCAATCTCTTCAGGTAGTCCATGTTTAGTCTTAAAAATTAGGTCAAAGCTACTCATCTTAGGTACAGGCTGTCCATAGTGCTTTCTGATGTGTCTAAGTCCATTGAAGAAGTCATCCATTACATACACAGTACCTCTAATTGAGATAGTATATAAGTCTTCCCAATCATTCTGTTTATCTATGTAATGCTCAGGGTCAATCTTAAAAAACCTGCGATTAGCCTCTCTGATCTCTTTATATTCGTCAAGCCTATAAGCAGGCTTATCTAAGATTATCATTCTTATCCTCCCCATGCCTTTCCAACTTCTGAGTCAGCAATGATTGGTATTGGAATATCAATACCTTCAATGATAGAAGGTTTCTCCATTATTCTATTAATGATAGGAGATACTTCATCTACATAGTCCTCTCTTATCTCAAAGAGAATAGCATCATGCACAGAACCTATAACTAGACACCTATCATGGTCAATTTCTTTACTGAATACAATGTCAGCTAAAGCACTAGTACACATGTCTGAAGCAAAGCCTTGCACACCTGAGTTTATGGATTGTCTTTCAGCCTGACCTCTAGCTCTAAAGTTACTAGAATTAATGTCAGGAAGGAAACGTTTACGACCTATAGGAGACCATGTATATCCGTTTGCTCTTGCATAATTTTTACAATCCTCATGCCACTGTAGTAGTGTAGGATAAGCCTTAAAGAAGTTGTTACGAAAGCCTTCTGATTGTTCTTCAGTAATATTCAATCCATACCCTTTCGCATAGTCTACGAATGTTTTTGCACTCATTCCGTATAAAAACCCAAAGTTCATAGATTTTGCTTCCGTCCGCTTCCTCTTCTGCTCTTGAGGACTAAGGCTGGAAGTATCACCAAACAGTAATTCAGTAGTCTTACTGTGCAAGTCACTTCCTGATATATAAGCATGTTGCATATTCTCATCTCCTGAGAACATAGAAGCTACACGGAGTTCAATTTGCGAGTAATCCTGCTCTTTTATTACCCATCCAGGTCTAGCTTCAATCAAATTCCTTACATTTTTATCCTGGGGAATCTGCTGGATGTTTGGTGATGAGCAAGTAGTTCTTCCCGTACGTGCTGTAATGTTAAAACTAGGGTAGATCCTATCATTTACCTGAATTTCTTCCCAAGATTTAATGAAAGTTTCTAACTTAGTCAATCTACGATACTCTAGCAGATCATCCACTACAGGATTACCTACATAGTTTACTAGCACATCACTGCTTACTGAAGGAACTCCCTTAGCTGTTTTTTCAATAGCCTTAAGCCCTACACCATAGCCAATAATCACAGGAGCGTAGTTGTGTTTAAGCTTAACCTCAATATCATACAGGTGAGGGTTCTTTTCCTTCCACTCATTCACGAACAGTGTAGCTCCCTTACGTGTGTCAAACTCACTTCTATAGATTACATCATTCATGAAGGTATACTCAATTACCTCATAAGTGTTAGGAAGCTTCTCACCTTTCTCATCATACACAGGAACGTCCTTCTCTGTGAAAAGTACTTTAGCCACCTGTGCTGTAGAGTTCCAGTTGATGTTAGCTACTGTTATTAGCCTTTCAAGGATAGGTTTATACTGTTCTTGAAGCTTCTTAGCAATTTCATGTCTTCTAGGACTGATAGGCATACCATTCTTTTCAACCTCAAGATAAGCCTTATACACACGCATCTCATGCTTGAATACTTTCTCAAGGTTATATATCTTAAGCTTCTTCTTGAATATCTTAACAAGCTTCATAGGATAGTACACATCATCCAAACCATAGGCTTTAAACTTCTCTGTGATCTTTCCTGTCTTAGCTTCCTTAGAGATATCATAATCTACCTTGAAATACTTCTTAGTTAGTGGTTTAAGTCCTAACTCCTCCTCACCACAGACATGAGCCATTACCAAGGTATCAATCCAAAGCTTCAACTCAACACCAGTCTTAACATAGAGAAATAGCAAGTCAAACTTTCCATTGTGTGTGACTAACTTAGCACCCTTAAGGTAGGTAAGAAGTTTTAAAGCACGTTTCATTCCTAACTTATTCCAATTGAAGAACCTACGTACATATTTTCCTTCGTCTACATTTGTAAACCCAATCTGAATTGAAGTAATTTCATCTCTAAACCTATCAAGACCTGTTGTTTCAATATCCAAGCACACAGGATATTTTAGGTCAATAGTGTTAATCAATGTTCATTGCACCTTCTTTAATAATCTGTAAATTGGTTACATTCTTTGTGTTTATAACCATTTTGTCAAAGATAAGAATACCACCTTTTTCAAAAGTAGAAAGGCTGTGATAATACATTTCCCTATCTGTGTACTCACAGTCAAGATGACCTCCTCCTACAAAATAGTATCGTACAATTACTTCTTCACTCATTTTTCTCTCCTTTCACACAAGATGTGTATAGAGCAACTACAGTACATACCATACCTGCAAACCATATAAAACCTAAGGCTACATATAAAAAATCAAGCATCAATTATCTCCTTTAGTTTTCTATAGAAGTTATACATACTTCCAATCTCTTCAAAGAAAGGAGTTTTATAAATATGAGTGAAGTAGTAATGATCTTCAAAGTCCTTCAACACTACCTTTACACACCATGTATCAGCAATACTATCTTCAACAACAAGTATGATCTGAGAAGCATCTATAATAAATTCTTCAATGTCAGTACCACTAATCAATAAGCCAAGTCTTAAAAATTTCATTACAACTCAACCTCATTCATTTCCTTAAGGGTATCCCACATACCTCTATCTAAGTAAAGAATAGGTATAACTTTAGACTTCTCTGTTGGGATAGTTTTAAATTCCCAACATTCAGAACCATCATATTCAAAGCGTTCGATCCACCAACCATCTCCAACTAGCACAAGGTCTGTGGCAACATGTTGAGCACCAAAGCCAGCGTCATAATTTGTCTTCTTAGCTACAATTTCAAAGTTTTCTTTTGTTACTTTGAAGTCTTCCCCTTGGATAAAGAGTACATCCTCAAAAGTTTTATCATTTTTCTTTAAAATTTCAATAGTTTCTTCCCATAAATTACTCATTCTTCAACCTCCTCAACTTCTACTCCTTCACAAGATAATACCCACTCAAAGCCTCCACTAATAAGCTCTTCTTTTGTATGGTATAAACGTACTGCATCAGAACCACTAGTCATTCCAAAATACCATTTTTTAACAACCTTATCATATTTAAGGTATTTAGAAGCTTCCATGGTATTATTAACCATAACTGTATACTTCTTCTCTTTTTCAATCTCATAACCATTGCCCCAAGCTTTAGCAAAAGTATTACTTTCTTTTATACACCATTTAACACATTTTCTAGCATCCCCTTTAAACCCTTCACTCCATGACATCCCTAATTCGTCTACTGGATCAAGACATCCTAATAATGTAAAATTATGTTCCTTACAATACTCAATCCAATCTGCTACATAGTGTGGAATTACTACTTTCTGTGGTTCGTCAAGCTGTTTTATCAAATACATAACTTCACTAAGTGCTACATATTTTCTAATACCTATACTAAATATATCTAAGTCTTCAACTTTATTATATAATTCCTGTTTATCCATCACTCAACCTCCTTGACTTCAAACATAGGATTATTAAATACACCAGACAAACCAGCTTCTTCAATCTGCTTACGTGTATGGTATTCACGTATACAAACATTATTTTCAGTATCACCAAAATACCAAGTTTCACTAAACTCATCATATTTTAATATTGAGTGTTTACCATTAAAACCTTTTATACGAACTATATATAGTTTTTCCCTATCTACTTTATAACCAAATTGATGCATATTCACAATAGTCTTGAAGGCTTCTTTACTTCCATTAATCCATTGTTTAAACTCACTAGGTTCTTGCTCATCCCAATCCATAATGAAATTCCACAAATTATAGTCTAGATTGTTCTTATTCTCTTCATACCAATCAGCTACATATTGAGGTACTTCCACAGGTTTTGTTACATCATGATATACACAGCGTTCGTCAGCTTCAAAACAATCTCCACATGGTGTTTCAATCTGATACAACACTTCATCTTGACTATTCATAGATTTTCCTGTGACTGTTCCTTTAACAATTACATCAAGGTTTTCACTATCCTTAAATAAATTTCCTACATGTTCCATAATTACTTCCAAGTAGCTTTCAAATCACCATAAGGAATACTTTTGTGTAGTCTTCCTTCAGCAATTTCAATAGCTAGTGCCCTTTCTAAAATTTCTTTTCTATTCATTTCTTTTCTAAGACGTTCTTTCTGTGATAATTTCTTAATTGAAACCTCTTCCTCGTCTTTAGAGGTCACAGAACAGCCTTCAAACATTTCAGGTATTTTAGGAGATTTCTTTCCTTCATACTTATCATAATAACTAGCTAGAAGCTGTGATCTTCTTACATCACCCTTCTTAGTATGCACATAGTACCAACAAAGGTATTCACGCTCTTCCTTACTAAATACTTCTGTCATGTGATCCACAAGGTAGGGGAATAGAATACGCTTATTTTCTGCTACTTTCTTCACAGAATAGTAAGCTCCTCCATTCTTAATTTCTCCCCCTGTGGCTCTATTGTGTAATTTACTTATGTAAGCACTAATAGACATATCTACGCTTTTAAGGTAGGAATCTATAGCTCTAAAGAATACTCCTGATACATCATTTCTTTTACCTGCTTCATCTAACCATGTACAGGCTCTATACCATCCTTCTTTACCCATCACTTATGTTCCTTTAAGTTGTACTCAGCATTTAGCTTGTTAATAATCACATCTTGTGCCTTATTCTGCTCTGTGAGCTTTTCAATTTTAACAACCTGTCCTTTGATAGTATCATTCAATTTCTCAATTTTAGAAAGTATTTGATATAGACTAAGTGTACTAAAGACTACAATGTAAATTAACATGAACTGGACAAAAATACTATCCTTCTTTAACTTCTGTCACCTCAACTCCTGGGCTATTAAACACCCACCCAAATCCAGCTTTTTCAAGCTCTTCCTTTGTGTGAAATGTTTTTACAGCAGTCCCATTTACACGATTGTCAAAATACCATACTTTGTCCTTAGAATCATAGTTAAGATGAGCTTTACCTGCTTTAATCCCCTTAAACTTCACTACATACAGCTTTTCCTCAACCTTATAACCAAAATGGTACATGCTTACAAGAGTTTTGAATGGGTCATTTCTAGAATCAGCAAACCACTCTTTGAAAGATGTATTTTCTTTTTCATCAAACTTATACACATAATCCCAAACACTAAATTCTAGGTCATATTTATTCTCTTCATACCAATTAGCTACATATTGAGGTACTGTAACTTTACCAATAGTTACTTTCTCAAGCTTGTCTAGTAAGCATTGAATGTTACAATCAATAAAACCTGCTTTTCTCATATCTTTTAAGTCTTTTTTTATTTTATCTAGTCTCATTTTTAAGTTCTCCAAAATTTTAAAGTCAAGGGGAATTTCACCCCTTGGTATTAGTTTTCTTTTTTCTTAAATGCTACTGTGAGGCTCAATACTGTTAAACCTAATACAGATAGGGCTACACCAGCTTGTGATCCTGTTTGTGGAAGCATAGGAGCTTTATAAGTTTCTACAGGTGTTTCATGTGAAACTTCACCTTTGTTTTCTACCTTAACCTCTTCCTTCTTAGGTTCTACCTTAGGACTTTCTGAAGGTACTTTTGGTTCTTCTTTAGGAGTTACAGGAATTTCAGGAACTGAAGGAGGTGTGTTAGGTTTCTCTGGTTCTGCTGGAATTGGATACTCAGGTTTATCCAAAATAGGAGCAGGAGGCATCAAAGGAATATCCTCAATAGGCAAGTAAGGTTTTTCCAAGATAGGAGCTGGTGGAAGAAGTGGAATATCTTCGATTGGAAGATAAGGCTTCTCTAAAATTGGTGCTGGAGGCATTAATGGAATATCATTAATGTTGATCTCAGGTTTCTCATACTTAGGAGCATCATTAGGAATTTCCCAAACAGGTTTATTCTCACCTGAAGCATCACCTTTACCACCTACAAGCTGTACATAGCTGTATGAGGTAGCTCCATCTGTTTCTGCTTTCAACTCAATTTTGTTAGTAGGATTAACACTATCTTTCACAGCATTGACAAGCTTAGTCTTATAGTTGATGTATAGCATGTGATCCAAGCGATCCATCTTGATTGTAAATCCATGATCTGATTTACTGATTGACTTAACTAGATCCATAGCACTCCCCTTATCAATCCAAGGGTCAAGACTTTCAATGTTTTTGATCTCAAAGTAGTTATCAACTAGTTTCTGGTTCTCTGACATCTCATCAATGATAGTCACATAGTTCAGAACACGCTTAGCGTAGTTAATGCGTGCTGTCCAATTAATCACAGTAGGGTCATCTTTATCTTGTGAACCCCATTTAGCGATTAACTCATCCTTACCAATTACTTGCTCTTTTCCAATGTTAGCAGTAACAACTGTGCCGTTAAAATTGACATTCACAGGCTTACCTGACTCTACCTTGTCAGTCCACTTTGCATCAAGTTTTAGGCTCATTTGTTTGTTAAGTGGATGAGCTGCAAAGTAGTCATTGAACACAGTAGTCACTGTACGATCTTCAGGATTGGTAGAAGCCTTACCTACCACAGCATCTTCAGGGTTCTTAACATCAAACTCATACTTAGTCTGGAAGTTGAGTTCTTCAGGGAAAGTCATAGTAACTTTATCTCCCTGATTGATAGGCATATCATCAGCAAATTTAATGTTTTTGTACTCTACAGAAAATTCTTGATACTTACCTGTACCATTTGATTGGTCAATTACAACCTCAGGATTTTTAACAGTGATCTCTGTGCCCTCTTTAGTGATCTCTGTGGGCTGTTTAGCCTCGGTGGTATTATTACCCTCTGGATTAGTTACAAGAGCTGTAGGAGCTTCCTGTGAGCTTACAGGGCTATCCTGAGCATCAGCCTTAGCATTATTAGCAAGTGCAAGTGTAGCAAGTGTAGCTACTGTTAAGATTGTTACTTTATTGGTTTTCATTTTCAAATTTTTCCTTTTCTTTTTTAGTAAGTCTAGTTAGTTCCATTTTGTCAGGCTCATATCCCGAATCATCATTTCTTTTATAAGCTTTACATCCCATATTATCATCAACCACAAGATCGTAAACATCTCCTGATTTATGGTTTCTAAAATAAGTTACCATCCTTGATGAATTGTTAGATTGTCGCTGTAAGAGAATCATTGACTCATACCATCCCTCAATAAACGCAGAACCATACATATCTGATGTTTGGATCTTAGCACCTCTTTCAAGTTTCCTTGAGTGATGTACTAACATGATAGAGCAGTTAGTTTTTTTGCTCAGTGTTGATAACATTTCAAGTCTTAGGACAATATCCTTATGCTTATTGATATCACCTGAACCGAAAAGTAGATACATAGGATCAATAATTAAAAGTTTAATTCCTAGCTCTATGATACTATCTTTAAGCTTATAAATATGATCCATTGTGATATTGTCATCTACGAAATAGATAGGCAACTCAGTTTCACCAGTGATTGAATATATCTTGTGCTGTTCCATAGAGAGATTATTCTCGCCTTGGATGATAAGTACAGCCCCTTGCTTAACCTCCCTTCCATCAAAGGGCTTCCCTGTGGCTACAGCACAAGCGAGGTTAAGAGTAAGAGTTGATTTAAAGGATTTAGAAGGTGCTCCAATCACTCCCACTGAGTTATTCTCCCACAGATCCTCGATTAACCAAAAGTCTGTAGGATCAAAAGGTTCAATCTCATCAACTCGTTTGATATTAACTTTCCCTTTTTGTGGTTTTTTACCTCTTAACTCAGTATCCTCTAGTCTCACTATACCTTTAGAGCCTTTGTCTAATCGTTTTAGCTTCTTAGGCTTAGTCTCAAGCTCTTCCTCAATCTCTTTAGCTTCAGCTTCAACCTTAGCATAAACTCTATTTACTTCAGCATCTACATTTCTTTCAGTGAACTTAGCCATAGCATCAGGAGCGTTTAAGAGAACAAATTTAACCTCTTCCTTGCTTGCTCCATTTATGAACATTTTACTTTCAATGTCCCAAGCCCATTCTGACCTGTCAGATCCTAAAGTGTTGCCATAAGCTTGTTTCACAGAATACTCTAGTAGTAATTCCTCTAGATCATATTCTTTATACTCTATAGGCTCATTATCTGTAACAACTGAGGTAGTTATATCTACATCCTTTAGGTGCTTAATAATTTCACGTTTCCTATACACAGTACCTTTTCCTTGCATACCTGATACATTGAAAGTACTAGCATACTTGTGATTTCTTGTGGAAGGTATCCTGTAGAAATGCACAATGTCAGCTCCACAAGGGTCGAAGTTGTATCTTTTAATAAGCTTTCTACAAATGATCTCTTGTTCCTGTGGAGTTACTTTATTATCTAAAATCCATACACCTTGATATTTTCCTGGGCTAGTTTCCCAATAGTAAGAAGGAGGTAGATCTTCAGGAAGAGGTACTCCATCAATATCTTGTGCAATAATAAAGCTATCTTGTGCATTAGGTTTGGTACGCTTTCCATCTTTCACAGGAGTGAAGCAGATATATAAATCATACTTATCCCTCAATGATTTAACTTGTGAAGGAATAAGTTTAATTTTATACTTGTGTTCCTCAAAGTCTCTATTAAACCTTGCTTCCTCATGCTTTTGGTTGTAAAATTTCTTATTCACACCAAAAGGAATCAGGTCATCTTCTGTGTAATTTCTCCTCAGAAGATCTAAAAATTCTTTACTCATTTACTCTATAAATCTCCAATCATTTACAGGTTTAAATCTAAACCTTTCAGGTAACTCTCCTATCAAGATACTGTAAGGATACCAAAATACATTACCTAATCTAGAAGAAGCTTCTTTTAGGTAACTTTTAAAAGAATTGATAAATCTTTTTGACTTACCTTGAATAATCTTTAAAAAAGAATAGTTCACTCTTTCATGTGTATCATGAACATCAGAAATATCATTACACAAGCATCTATCCTTATTAACTTCAATAAGTCTGAAGTACCTTTCATCTGATTTTTTCTCAGTGATGATTCCTAATGCAGAAAGCTGGTCAAGAGCTTTATAAACAGTTCTACGATCCTTAATGCTTGTATTTTCCATGATATTTGCTGTGTTTATGTAAAATTTGTCAGGCATACCGAAGTAAATGTATGATGTCCACAGGAAAGCAAGTACTAGAGCTGTTTTTAAGCTCATACCGTAAAGCATAACCCATCCAAGGTTAAGGTTTAGGTAATCTTTAGCTTTTCCATTTTCATCATAGTTGAAACTATTGTAGTAAAGGCTAGTATCTACTTTGTAGTTTCTTTTTCCTGCAAACTTAACACCTCCATAGTTGAAAAAATAACTTTCATTCTTAGCAATACCTAGATTTACTAGATTATTAAGATATCTTGTCAACTGTGAAGAAGACACAGGAAAAACCTCTTGCAATGTATCAGTACTATAGTTGAATGTCATTTCTTTGTCCTTTGTGTGGCTAGCACAGAAGGCATAAAAGATACATTCATTGATAGAGTTGAATGGATTATCATGCAAAAGGCTTACGGGAATTTTAATATACATTATTTTATTTTCCTTTCTTACTTACTTTCTTCTTTATTGTTTACTCCATTTGTTAGTGTAACCCTATTTTAGCACAATGATTTTCAAAAAGCAATACTTTTTCTAAAAATTTTTAAAATTATTTTCTTAGTTACTTAGTAGCTATATAGTTAGTAGATAAGTAGTTATATATTATATAAATTAAGTATTATTATATAAGTGAACCACCAATGCTCATATAAAAGAAGGGTTTGAAATTCATTAATGCTCAGATAAGGAATTTCAATTAAATATCACAGAATTGTAATTTTTAGGTTTAATCATTTGACAATTTTACAACTTGTGATATAATATATTATAGTTCTTATTAAGGACTACTTTGATACATAAGTTATCTTTTTAATCCTTTCGATTATTTATTTTCTTCATGTATCCTAGTTAGTGTGTTAAAAATGATCTTCAGCAATGGGGGTCATTTTTTATTTACTATTCAGAATATGGTAAGCATCATCAGCATCTAGGTGAATACCTGAAAGTATCTCAGCTGTACCAAATTGCTTGTATTTACTATCTTGTGAAGTATTGGCATAGAAACGTATTCCTACATCTTCTAGCTCTCCTGTGTTTATATTCATTCCTGCAATTTCTTTAAAATCTTCAAATTTTCTTGAAAAGATAAAACACATCATTGCTATTGTGAAAGAGTAAGCACTTTTAGCCATTTCACCATTTCCAAAATTTGTGTAAGTTCCTGAAAAAGCTACATTTTCGCCTTCCTGGTAATAATATATACGTGTGGAAGGAGTTAGTCTATAATCTCCATCTAAACAATAGAATTTAAGCATTTTATAACCCACACCATCTAAAATTTTAGGAGTATCACTTCCTGTCTTCCTTTCAGCATGACAAGAACCACAGAAAGCCCACTTTTTAGAAATATCTTCAATTTTATCGTCAAAATAATCATAAATTAAGGTTCTGTAGTGATAGCCTTTATGAAAATTAGGTTTACCTATGTAGTAATTTTCAAACCATGCTTTCACTTCTCCCCATATCTTCAAATGATCCTCTTTAAAGGCTATATTTTGGCTTGTAAGCTGTTTTTTAAGGCTTGGAGTATTATTCCCTTCCTCATACTCAAAACCGCTGTAGTAGTCCTCTAAAAGCGTCTTAAAAGTTATATTAGAGAATCTTTCTATTCCTTTTGAGTCTCTAAAGAAATTATGGGACTTTTCTTCAGCTTCCATTCTCTTATATTCAATCAGTTGTGCTTTAATATCCTCTAAAGGATTAAAATGCACAAATTCTGGAATGATAACTTCTTTTCCGTAATCTTCTAAAATTTTATCTGTGTAATTAGTTTCTATGAACCTACTTAAATCACCGTAAGAGTAGCTTAAAGCATCCATGATACCATTATCTCTAACTCTTCCTACTAGCTTATATTTTATTAAATAGTCACAGATAGGATCTCTATAAATCTTTCCTAGAGACTCCCTCAGTGCTCTTTTTTGTATCTCCTGTAAGGGTTTCAAATACTTAAAACCTTTTAGATCTTCAGGATTTAAGCTTTCCTGTAAGAAATTAAGCGTTTCTGTGTAACTCCCTTTGATTTTAACTTTATTCATATAGACTTAACCCCTTAACACCTATCAGGGCATCATCTAGATAAAACTTTCTTCCTGTGATTAGTACCCCTTTAGTGATACCTTTTTTCTTTAATGCTTCCGCTGTGATCTTGCTTACAATGATATACTGATTATTCTCAATTAAGCTTTTAATCACAGGTAAAGGGTCTGTGATAGTGTAATCAATTATATCAATTGGTACACCTTCTAGCTCTTTGATAGTCTTATAACTTGTGTAAGCTCTTAAAGTAAGCTTACTTTTTGGAATAATCTTATAAACTTGTCCTTTATGGTCACAGATATTAATATCATGACCTGTTAAGTTAATCATTTAAACCTCCTAGATAGAATTTTAAATTTTCAGGAATTAGTAAAGGCTTATCAATACCTGAATTTAGGTATTTAAGTCTTAATTCTCCTCCTAGTTTGTTAATAATGAAATATTCTTGAGAGTTGTCATAAGCTTTTATCAAAATAACCTTTTCACCTTTAGATAACCATAAACAAGACTCCCCAAGGGTATAAACCCCTAGAAAGTCAAGGTATGGAGCATGAAAGTAGGCATTTTGTTCAATAAACCTTACAACCATATCAACCGTTTCCTGGATCATAGCTTGTGTGCCTCACTTGTGATATCAACAAAAGTCCATAGAACATATACAGCACAGTAGAAGAGAAGGAACAAGCGGAAAGAGTAGTCTAATACTGGATGCAATGCAATAGAAAAGATTACAAAGACATTTGAGTAGTAAATAAATAGTTTTTTAAGATTAAGTTTGCGTTTTTTAGTGTTTTTCATTTTAGTTTTCTCCTTAATAGTCAGTTTCACCAATTTTTTCAAAGTTTTCCTTATTTAACTGGAATAGCTTACAAGCTTCATTCAAAATTTCATCATCTGAATCCATTTCTTTCATATAGTAAAATTCTGTTGAGTATTCCTGGTTCAGTGGATCTTCATAGTATTCAATAATGCACTTTTCATACCAATTAGTAGGGTATTCAGGATTTAAGTTTTTAACAAAATAGAGTCTTTCTCCTGTTTCAAGATTTTCAAATATAGGGTAAGTCATTTTTATTTCTCCATTAAGATTTTTTTAATAGTTATTGCTGTTTCCATTGCGTCACTTGCTTCATGAAATTTCCCTTTATAGTAAATACCTTGGTAGTCATCCCAAAAATATTGATTGAAGTTAAAATTTAAATAATTACAAATTTGAAATATACTATCATCTTTACCAAACGTGATAACAGCTTCTTTAGTACCTCCAACAAGGTAGATACAAGCTTTTCTCTTATAAATAATTAGTTTTAACATCTTAATTTCTCCTATGATTTTAATTAATGTGAAGGTTTCAATAATCCTTCATGTTCTAGTAAGTCGTCATCTGTTGCGATTGTATTTCTATCAGTGTAAAATTGTTCACCAATCTTATATAGATCATAATCGCTAGCATTTACCTTAATAGTATCAGTTCTTTCTTTACTTGAGTTCCAAATAATAAGCTCTAAATACTCACCATCATCAGTTTTTCCCATGATCTGACGTTCTACAGGTTTCCCTTCAGTCTTAACAAACTCTTCTTTTGGCTGGTTATTATAAATATCTGTCAGCCTGCTTCCTGTGTGGAAAATTGCAATAATAGCGAATGAACTGAAGAAAATTCCTATATAAAGCGTGTTTAGTAGTGCTCTATTAAATCTTTCCATTGTAGACCTTTCCAATAATACTTAATTGCCAAGTTTCTTTAGGTAAAGTAATAATAATTTTAGACTTTTTATCTTCTGACCACAGGACAAGCTTGTGATCTCCATTTTCAATATAAGCATCAAGAATCTGCTTGTCTTTAAGCTTGTAATCTGCTACAAATTCCTGCTTTTCTTGCTCTTTTTGTGTGATCTTGCTCACTTGTGAAAGTGTGTAGATATTCAACCCTAACACACAAGCAAGGAACATAATTAGAAGTGATTTTTTCATGTTTATTCTCCTTAAATGATATAATCTTCTAATGTTTTCTTGCCTACAAATTGGGCTTTCACATAAAATTCATCTTTTGATGGGCGATAGCTAACATGGAAGTCATTTCTTCCACAGTAGTTGAATAATTGAACAAGTGCATCACGGTCACTTTTACTTTGTCCATAGATATGGGCTACTAGTGGGAAAGTACTGAATTGTTCTAATATAACGATATTAGTTCCCCAATGATCTAGCTCAAAAGTATCTGTTTCTTTGTTATAACGTGCTTGCCATTGGCTTTCTAATTCGCTGTATCCTTGATAATAGATATAGTAACGACCATTTTTATTTGCAAATCCTGTTTTATGTGCTTTTTCAATAATTGTTTGTAGTTGTTTAGACATTTCAGCTTCTCCTTTAAATACATTCTAACCAAGATTGGAAATTTTCCTTAAGTGTTTTTTCATCATCCCATAGGTCAAAGTCTTCAATATAAGTTGAGTTAGTAACCATTGTAATGATTTTGTTTTTATATCCTTCTTTTGTAACAAGCTTAATATTTACATGATAAATATTGCCTTCAAAACAATTAAAGCTTACAGCTTCAGCATTAGTCACATAATAATTTTCAATCATACCACTTTTAATACCATTATCAATTGTTTCTATTACACCGTTCATTGTAAATTGTTTCATTTTAAATTTCTCCTTTGATTTTAAATTAAAGTGTAACCGTTGTTTCCAAGTTACCAAGGTGAGGATAAGGCTAGTTTTCCTTTAATCAATTTCATGATGACAACTTGGGCAAATTCTTAAACCGTCTTCATCTTCCTCAAGATCTTCTTCATCTGAAATAGTTCCACAGTAGTGACATTCAATCATGCCATTAATACCAAGTTGTGCAAATACCCAATCACTTTCAAAACAAAGAATATCATTCAGTTTACTTTCAGAAATTCCTTCAGGGTAAAGTTCTTCTAGAAGAAAATCAAGATCATCTAGTTTGTTTTCTTCTACAATAGTTTCATAGGTACTAACAGCACCAGACCAAGGTGTATAATTTGAAACAGATTCTACATAAATTTTAAGCATTTTTGCTTCTCCTTAAGATTTTAATATTGAGATCTTTGTTTTTGGCTTGTCTCACAAGTTCTATGCTCCTTATCCTAAGAAGGTAGTGACTTGACTTTTGATAGCTCCGTGGCTGTATCTCTTTCAGCCTATACCCTTCCAACCCTTGCAAGTTGGATGAATAGCTTTACTATTTAGGGCTTATTTTGTAAAAATTGCAGAATTGAAAATATGTTCAGTTGTACCTTCTAGAAATAAAGAGAAGATACTTCTAGCAGAACTTTCTGCACCTTGTTTAGTTTTGTATTCTTTAGCTTCCAAAAGGTCTCTTGTCAGTTCAAGCTCTTTTGTTTTAGCGTTGTAACTTTTAACGTAAACGTTATATGCTTTTTGTTGTGATACTAATTTAATTTTTTCCATTGTGGATCTCCTATGTTTTTAATTTTTAGGTTGTATCTCTCTCAACCTCACATTATAAGTATACCATGAAGAGAAATAAAAGTCAACCCTTTTTTGTTAAAAAGTTTAATCTTTTTTAAAATTTTTTAGCTTTTTATCAATTATATTTATAATTTCATGTATGCATTATGGAAAAGTAATCAATCAAGAAAGTAAAGAAAGAATGAAAGAAAGTAAGTAAGAATAATGCTTGTAAAGTAAACCTTCTTTTAGAAGACAATTCTTCTTAAGTTTGCTATGAAATATGACTTGTCATATAAGTACATACACAGGAGAATGTAAGAGATTGTTGATAATCACAAGGTAATGAATGTAATAAACTAAGAAGGTCATGACATCTATCAGATGTCATGACCTTCATATATAACTATAATCATCTATGGTAGATTAATCTTATCCATAGGAAACAATAGTAATTTAGATATTATTGATTATGTAGATATAGCTTTACCTAATTACAGGGGAGACATTAGAGAACTATAGATTACTTTGTCATCTAGTCATCTAATGTATAGTAGATATAGGGATAGGAGTAGATAAGGTAAGCATTTAAGGTTGCTTTTTTATATGGATGAATGAAGGTAAGTAAGTGACAGTTAGGGAAGGTATAGTTAAGGTGGGTTAAGAAAGAAATTAAGCTATGTTAATTTTTTTGTTAAGCTATGTTAATTTTTTCTAATTTCCCTTCCATTGATACAAAGAGGGTTATGTTTGTTGCAAGTAAAAAAGGTAATTTTGTTAGGTCGATTAAAAAATAAGGAGGCAGGGAGGAGGCTGAGATGTTACTATTCACCAGCATAAAAATCTAGGTAAAAAGTGGGTTGCTACTAGGATTAATGTTACCTACTACCATTAAGCTTATCACATTAAATTAGGGTTACTTACCTTCCTACATTATTTGAAAATTAAACCTAAAAATTACCTTCTTAAAAATACCAGCATAATTCCTTAAGGTTAAGTTAGGGTTTAATAATAGTTAACCTAGGTACTTAAAAAGGGTAACTTAAACAAACTTGTTTGTTACCCATGTGGATTAGAAGGAAGGAGTACCTTCAGATTCTTTTAAAAATTTACTTGATTGAATTGCTAGTGACCTCTCAGGATTAGCATGACCTTTCTCACCATAGAAAGGATTGGCTATATGCTTCTCAAGGCTAAGGATTAATGCATTGTAAAGGAAACGCTTTGTGTCCATTCCTGCTTTCTCACAGATTAGTTCTATATGAGGTGTTACTGTGTCAGACTTAATACTAAAGCATGAATAATACTGAATAGGGGTTAAGTTGTAGAGCTTAAGCCATTCATCTAGCATTTGAAGCTTATCTTTCATGATGATCTTTCTTGTGACCATTCTTGTGAAGTTAGGATTAAATCTAAAGCTAGTTCTTTTCCCTTCTGTGCCTAGATAGTGGTTAAGGTAACGTGAGTAGCGATCCTTATATCTTTCCATCTTCTTTGTGCTTAAGGCTACAAACTTACCATAAGCTCTAGGGCTAATGATTTTCTTGTAGAATAGCATTTCCTGTGAAGTCTTAGGCATAAACTTCTTGTGATCTAAGCTAAGGAAAAATCTAAAAGGCACAGGATTGTAGGTATCATAATCCTCAATGCTAACCTTGTGGAAGTAGTTATATTTAGCACTGTAGAGGAAGTTGGCTACTGCTTGTGCTCCATTTTCTTTATACACAAGATCAACTAGTTCCATTCCCTTGTAGGTCATGCTCATTAGGTCAAAATAAAGCTTTCCTAGCTCACTGTGGCTTAACTCTTCTGTGCACAGGTGATAGTAGTCTCTAAGGGGGCTTCTAGAGTATTCTATCTCTGTGATTTCTTTACCATAATGCAATTTCACAAGGTCTTTAACATTCTGCTTTAGGCTTCCATTGGCTATTCTCTTTCCTTCTAATTCCACAGAAGCTTGAAAGTATTCTTCTGAGATGATGTTGTTTCCTGGATGTCTATCTTTACTGAAGTAGAGGTTAAAAATTTTACTATACATTTATATACTCCTTTGGCTAGTTACAAATTATTTTAGCACTTTAGATAATTATAGTCAATAGGTAAAATAATAAAGTTTTCCTAAAATATCTATCTGGGGATTAATGATTGATATATATAATATACTTAATACTTACTACTTAGATACTTAGTAGTTAATCATTAAGTATTAATCATTAAGTACTAAGGTTAAGTAATTAAGTAAATTATATATATCAATCATTTATGCCCAGATAAAAAGAGGTTGTTGACAGATTTTCACTTTTGTGCTAAGATTATTAGCATGAAAATTCTAAGTTTAGACCTAAGCACAAAAAGTTCAGGATATGCAGTATTTGAGGATGAAGTTTTAGTTGATTATGGTGTGATTAAAAGCACAGACAAAGAACTTCTTGTGAGAGGCAACTACATGGCAGAGTTTGTGAGATTACTCTGTGAGAAATATGGCAAGTTTGATCTTGTGGGAATTGAAGAGTTAAAAATTTTAAGTAATCAAGCAACTCTTGTGAAATTAGCACAGGTGCAAGGAATGGTTTTAAGAGAGCTAAAAGACCAAGAGGTTAAGTTTGTATTCCCTACTGTGTGGAGAAAAGAATTTAAGCTAAACGGTAAAAGAGCTGATGCTAAGGCTAAGGCTATTGAGTTTTGTAAAGAGCTTGGTTATGAGGTTGAATGTGATGATGATGCAGAAGCAATACTTTTAGGAATTTATTTTCAAAAAGGGTTGACAGAGAAACCCTAATCTGATATACTTAATATCAGGCACACCTATTCCTTTCTGTGATGCCTAGGATAGATTGCTCGTGGTGAGCGGTGGTTGTTTCATGGTGAGAGGTTTTTGTTGATATTTTTCCCTCTCACCTCCCTCTGCCCTTGTAGCCAAGTGGTTAAGGTCGAGTTCTGCAAAAACTCTATGCGCAGGTTCAAATCCTGTCAGGGGCTTACACGTGTAGGGTGACTTGTTCTCATGTTGCCCATTAAGCATCCTTAGCTCAACTGGATAGAGCACACGCCTTCTAAGCGTGCGGTTATAGGTTCAAGCCCTATAGGGTGTATATCAAATTTTGGAGGTTTGCTAGTATGGCTAGAACTGGTAAACTTTACTCTGAAACAATGCGAGAACTCAGTCTTTTGGATGAGGATTCACTAAAGCTTTATCAAATGCGTTGGGGTCTAATTGACGTAGATGAAGTTCTTGTGAGTAAGATAGGCTTTGAAGTCTATAACTCAATCCCTCCTGCAACTCCTGTGGCTAAAAATGCTATGCTTCAAATCATGGCTAGTTTTGAAGATAACTATGAGCGTAAGGAATGGGCTGACCGTATTGAGGGTAAAGCAACACAAACTACTGTCAATGTCAACCACGATACCAAGGATGGTGTTGAGGAGCTTAAGAATTACACTAAAGCTAAACTTGATGAGTTGTTTGGAGAAATGAATGACTAAGAAAAGACCTAGAGATAAGGTTTTTGATAGTTTTTATCCTGATCTTTTGGTTTTATTAGAGACATTTGCATCCTCAGTGATTTATGACGGTGATTATTTAACCGCTGAAGATGCTGTCATTGACTACCTTGTGGATATGTACTCTTCGACATTCCTGAATGAGATTGATTACATTTTGGATGCCTTAGGGTACAACATCTATCCACAGGATCTAATAAACCTGAGAAATGGTGTTGATACTTCTGCCTTTGTGAGAAGTAACCGTGGAAGACTAAGAGAGATCATGGATAACCATGTCAAGGATCTTAAAAAGCTTGTTGAGGAAAACAAAGACAAGCAAAGCAAGGAAGATATCTTCCAGTCCTACTGGTCTAACATTGACCGTCTTGCATTAAGTGAGACACAGATGGGGATTGAAAAAGCTTCTGTGCAAAGTGCTAAACTCTTTGGTGAAATCACAGGAGAACAGCTCCTTAAGACATGGAACGCTGTAGGTGATAAGCGAACTTGCCCTATCTGTAAGGCTATGGATGGTGTAACTATCCCTGTGGATGAAAGCTTTCAGGCTGTAGCCCCATCTGTGCAAATATCAGAAAGTCTTGATTACACAGGAGGAGATACTGTTTATGCACATCCAAGATGCAGATGTTGGGTTACTTACTCAAAAGCGTAAGGTTTTATCCAACAAGGAAAAGTTATCAATCCTTTTGGATCAGGTGACTCCACAGGATCAACTTAAAGATGCTGTGAAGGGAAAGATACCAAAACACTTCAAGCGAAATACCATTCGTGAGAGGTTTGGTTTTGAAAAAGAATTAGAATATTACAAGCTTGGGTTCACCACAGCATTATCTGAGTTTAACTTAGAGCTATGGTGGTCTCAAGCTGTGCAATTTGGAGCGTTCCTTAGTGGAGACTTCAAAACAGGATACTGTGTGGCTACTCCTAGGTATGGTAAGTCATTTCTCTGTGGTATTATGTCAAATCATTTTGCCTATGAAGGTGAGAATTGCTATGCTGTAGGATCAACACAAGAGTATTCAGGAATTATCATACAGCACGCTAGGGAAATCCTAGTGAACGCACACCCTGATGTTAAGGCTATGTTGTCCTTTGATGAAAAGGATGTAACATCAGTGGATAAGCGACTAAAACGTGGTTTATCATCATTCTCTAGTGAAGGGTTCACATTCAGAAATGGTGGTAAGTTAGAGGGTCTATCCGCAGGTAGTAACTATACCGATCCGTCTAAGATCCACGTTATTGGTCGTGGAGGTAACATGTTTGGGGATGAAGCATCTGATATTTCACCTATTGCCCTTGGTCACATGGGTCGTAGAGAATTTGAGTCAGATGATGGTCGTAAGTTGATTATGTACCTAATCTCAAACCCACGGTCATTGAATAGCTTCTATGACTTCATGACCAATGAAGACCTTGCTGATGATGAATTTGTTATGTGGCTAGATGTGGTTACAGCAATAGAGGAGGGAAGCATCAAGTACACAAAGGATGAGCTGATGAGATCTCAGTTTACAATCACAGAGGATTCAATTAGAGAAAACCTATTGTGTGAGTTCCCTACTGAGAGATCTTCATTCTTTGATGCATCACCTGATATTCTTGATGACTTTGACATGAAAACAGAGGGCTTAGAGTTCTTCCTTGGAGTGGATAGTGCCTATAAGGGTGCTGACTCTATCCAGGTAACTATCTCCTCTGTGGACAAGTTTAATCACTTCACAGCTATTGATACAATGGACATTAAGCCTCCTGAGTGGATTGATGGAGTAACAGCTATTGAAATTGTCAATAAGATTGTGACTATAGCAAACCAGCTCAATGTGAAAGCTATTGGCATAGATGCTGGAGGTGGAGCACACATTGTACAGCCTCTCAAGATGAGAAGGTTGTCAGGACAGCTTAAATGCCCTGTGTATGACATTAACTTTGGTGGTAAGCCTACTGAAATCAAGATCATTGGTAAAGACCCTAGTGCTGAATATGCCTTTAACCGTAGAGCTGAAATGCACCTAATGTTAAGAGGTATGATGGAAGCACAGAGGGTTTCATTTGTGAGAAAAGTATGGGATGCTATTTCAAGGCAGATGTCATTTGTGTCTGAGGTTCAAAGACCAGAAGACAGAAAAGTGAAAATCAGACCTAAGGCAGAGATTAAAAAGCTACTAAGACAGTCTCCTGATGAACTGGATAGTGTATTGCTTTCTCTACATGTGGCTGAGCTATATTACTTAGGAGGGTCATAATGACTTGTGGAAAGTGTAAGAAAGACGACTGTGATGGTCAATGTGCAATGGATAGGCACTTCCTTGCTGACTACAAGGACAGATTGATCTATTCGAGTACAGGGTTCAGAGGAACATCTATCAATGAAAATCTAGAAGAGATTGAGCAATTAGCTCTTGACCTACCTGATGTTGATTACATCCTAGATAACATTGTCAATTACATGTTCACTAATTCACTCACTACTGATGACTTCAGTAAGGATAAGGAGTTGAGAAAATTCCTTTATGGTCATAATTTCAATGGACAACGAAACTATGATGTATTGAAGCAAGTAGCTAAAGGGTATAGAAAGTATGGGTACTATGGTATCCTAAACACAAAAGAAGGTCTTGTTGGTATTCACCCTAAGGACATTCTCGCTTGTGTGATTGACTACCCTAAGATGCCTGTATTAAGACAAAACTTGACTTACCTTATCAAGAGGGGTGACTACTACAGAACACCTTATGTACAGAAAACAGGAAACCCTAGAGTAGCATCTGACTACTCAGAGGATGATATCAAAGAAATCCTTAAGGATCCTGAGAAGTACAAGAATGATGTCATGGTTGTGACTAGTGATGAGTTCGCTTGTGTAAGACTAGATACATCACAGGTATTCTGTATGAGTCCTTTGCTTAAGGATAGAAAGCGTGTAGAGCTTATTCTGAATATCCTTAACCGTATGAATTATGATATTTCAAGAAATGGTATTGGTACTATCGCTTTACAAGCTAAAGATACCTTGGAAGAACAGATTGAGGAAAGTGTAGAGCAAGGTTCTGCTTTCTCTAGTGGAGAGCTACTTGACATGGGTAGAACTGCTAAGGCAGAACGTACTCAGAAGATTGTTGAGGATATGAACGCTTTTGCTGAGAAGCTTTCTGAGACTGAGTTCAATGATGCTATTGTGTACTCAGGAAACTTCCAAAACCTTGAGCAACTAGAGCGTGATACTAAAGCAACTGATTTCCTGGACTACTTATCACAGTATGTTCCAGCTATTATCTGTCAGATGTTTGGAGTACCAGCTAGACTGTTTGACCTAAATAAAACAGTATCAAACATTGGTACTTACAGCATCATTGACAACGCTATGAAGAACACAATCATTCCAATGCGAGATCATTTCTTAGGACAGATTGTACACTTGCTTCAAAAATCTACAGGATTGAAAGAGCATATCAAGTTTGATAGTTATGAGTTTGCTAATAGCTACAACTACAATAATGACATTTACATCCTTGATGTGTATGAACGCTTGAAGAATATTGACCAACGAATGGCTGATGCTTATCTAGCCAAAAACTTAATTGTGTAGGAGTATAAAATGTCAGACAAAATTATGACGATTGAAGAGCTTGCTAAGATGCAGGAGAAAGTCATTGATGCAACTAAATCAGACGCACCAGTGGCTATTGAAACACCAACAACTAGCATTGTGAATGGTGATCCTACTAAGGTTCAATCTATTGATCCTAAGAACTACACAGTGGAGTTATGGCTTCCTGTGACAAGTGAAACACCTGCAACTGCTGAACGTGTTATGGATGGTACTGCATATAAACAACTCATCAATGCAGATCAGAAGTTCATTACAGCACGTATTGCACGTAGAGTTCGTAACTATGCTTCTACAATCACACTAGCTTTCACTAAGTTCAATGAAGATGGAGATTCAGAGATCTACACTGTGGATGATCTGCTTAAAGTCTATGAAGTCTTTGATGATGATGTAATTAATGCTTGTGAGAAACTTGTAGGTACAGTTCTTGGTATTCCTGACCATTTGATGCAATATATCACTGACACATCATTGATTGAGACTTGCACAAAGATTATCGAGAATAACCCTTCGTTTTTTCAAGCTGGTTAGTTACCTAGTAAGGTATAACTGGGCTTGGGTTAATGGAAAGATAAAAGAGAGAGATGATTACCGTGGACTTGCTTATGAGGACATGGTAGCTATAAACCTTGATGACATAGAGGAAAAAGTCCTTGCTGTGGTTAAAGAATACAGGATGGACTACCAATATGTTGCAGATCAGATGTACTACCCTGATGTGACTGTTTATTATGCTAAGCTAGTCAACAACAATGCCTTTAAGAGTTACAATGACTATCTTAACCTTGATGAAGAAGCTAAAGGTAAGTATGTTACTGATTGGGGAGTTCCTGAGCCTTATGCTTATGAACTTCTAACACCTGAGAAACAACAAAAGGCTATTGAAGCTAAAGATAAGCCTAGTACAAATTCCCTTAAGGACATGTACAGGCATGGAGGAAGATTAAATGACTGAAGTACTTGGTGATGTACTTGGATTCTTAGATACTAAGCGTAAAGAAATTATGCCTGAGTATGTACGCAATGGAAAACCTGTGTACACACTGCGTAAATATGCAGACTTGACTGACCTTGATGCAGAAGTGCTTATCAATGGTGGTACAGAGAACGTAGCACAAAAGATCCCTACTATTGGGGCATCTGGTAACATGCTTCGTACTCCTCGTACATCATACGCTGTGAATGTAGAGATTGCATTTGACAACCGTGTGAAAGTTTCTGACCAAGACATGGGAGATGGTAAGACTGAAAAGGTTTACACCTTTGTGGTTGACCAACGTGCTCTTATGGAACAATCTACTGGTCACATCTATGCAAACTACATTGTAGGTTTTGTGATTGGTAAAGGTAAAGGAGGTAAGCCTGAAGTTCGTGGTACTGTACACATAAAGGAAGATGAGTTCATCAATGACTTTGATGCTACATTTGATCCATTCGAGATGGAAGCTATTATGGATTTAATTAACCATTACAAGCTTGAGCATGGTACAGCTAAGGTTATTGATACTATCAAGTTTTAATTTAGTTGTGGTAGGGTTGACTCCCTACCTCTTTTTGTTATAATGTGAATATAATTATGCAAGGAAGGAGCATGTTTAATGGCTAACACGATTAAAGTTCCTAAAATGAACCTTAAGGTTGTAGTAGATGGGGAAACTAAAAGTTTCAAGTCACCTCTAGCTGAAACAATCTTGGCTCAAGTAAGACGAGTAGTTGTAGGACATGAACAGATTCAATACTTTGATGTTGATGATAACAAGTTCAAGTCATTCACTTATTGCTGTGGTGATAAGTATGAATTTAACTATGAACTTGAAGAAGTTCCACTTAAAGAGACTGAGTTTGACTGTTATGGATTCCCTATCACTTATGAAGGAGATAAATAATGACAGAAGTAAAGAGCGTAGGACAAACCTATCAAGAGTTTATGCGTGAAGTACGTGCTAAACAGTTTGGTAGAGAGTCTGAAGTTATTTCTTCTATCACTGAGGGTACAACTGTTAAAGCAGTAGAGGCTAATAAGCCTAAAAAGACTACAAAGAAGAAGGTAGAGAAAGATAGTGAGTAAATTTAGAGTATCGAGATTCCTGAAGCGTGACTTAGTTGCTAGAGTAAGTTTCTTGAATGAAAAAGGTATTATCCAAAACTCACGAAAGTTCTTTGAATTTTATCCTAATGACAACCAAGAGAGCGAAGGTTGGTATGAAACTACTGATGAAGTTCTCTTGGCTAGTCTAAAGGAGCAAACAGAACAGCTACCTTACTCACCTGAGACAGAAGCAGGACTCAAACAAGATGGTGTTGAGTATGAATATGCTTACTGTGCCTCATGTGGTGGTAAGAAAGTAAGAAAACTTAAATATAATTTGTTTGAGGTTATTGAATAATGCACATCAAGACACAGATCGCAGGTAAGATCATGAATGAGATCAATGATTATCTTGAAAGAAAAGATAGTCTGGATAACATTCTAAACTTATCTCAAGAGAGCACAGAAAAAGAGTGCCTATCTGTGGATAAGGTTGACAATAGTGATGGTTACATGACCCTCTTATCTGAAGGATCTGTGCTTTATCAGGATGGTACAATTAGACTTTACCTGTGTAAGGGTACTTTGAAAAACTGGTATGATAGCATTGATGAAACATTTGAGGGATATGTATCAACTGGTCACAGAGATCTCAATAGTTATCCTGTTAGGGAAGGTTACTTTAGAAAAAGTGACCTTAAGCTTATTCAGGATGAAAATGGTAGATATGATCTACTAGTTAAGCCTCATGTGAATACACAACTAAGCAACGTTAAGGATATGATCCTTCAAGATGAGCCTTTTGCAATATCTTCTGAGTTCTTGTGGTATCACAAAGAAATTGGTGATGAAGACATTGAAGAATATGCAAAACTCATTGCTTATAATGTTGAGCATGGTGGTGATATTGATGTACCTATCACAGATAAGGTAGAGATTACAGGGTTCTCCTTTGTGGGTAATCCTGGAAATGCTAAAAGTGGTGGCTATGATCCATCCTTACTAGTAAGAAATGAGGAAGAACACTTGAAGAACAAAGAAATTCTTGAAAAAGTACTTGCTCACCTTTCTGCTCAAGTAGAACCAGAAGAAGTGAAAGAGGATGAAGTCCTTGAAGAAGCTCCTGTGGTTGAAGAAGAGCCTAAAGCTGAAGAAGCTGAAGAAAAGGTAGAGGAAGCTACTGAAGAGCCTGCTAAAGAAGAGGCTAAAACAGAAGAGTCTCAGGCATTGGCACAAGCTATTGAAGCTATTGAGTCATTGACTGCTGAAAATGAAGCTCTTAAAGCTGAAATTGCAGAAAAAGATGCTATCATTGCAGAAAAGACAGCTAATGAAGATGCTGTAGAAGGACAACTTTCTAAACTGGCTGTGTTGCTTGAAAAAGCAAACCCTGTGGTTGAGAAAGCTTCTAAAGTAGAAGAAGAACAACCTAAGAACCGTTTTGGACGAGTTCGTTTTGGAGGACAATAAATTGACTAAAGTAAATTTTGATATTTTGCTTGGTGAAGCTATTGATAACTTGTATGAGCGTACTAAAGCTCAACTAGGTAACAAAGAAAACTTCACTAATGAAGATGGTAAGATTCCTTTTGGTATCTCACGTGACTGGTCTAAAGCTCAACCTTCACTTCGTGAAGTTGGTATGGATGATGAGTTGGTAAACGATATTCTTAAACGTTTTGAACAATCATCTTTCGGAGCTTTGCGTCAAGCTAAGAATGGTGACTGGATCATGGAAGGTATCACTTGGGGTACTAAAGCACCAGACTTTGCTAATGATACTTCAGATGCCTGCTGTTTCACTGAGAAATTCACTATGCAAGCAACTGGTGATGCTACACCTGTACGTTACCTCTGTTTCAAAGACTGTGAAACACGTCTTGATCGCTTGATGAAAGACAAAATGCACTTCAAACAAGGAGATCTTATCAACATCTTCCAACGTTTAGGTATGTCTTATGAAGAAGCTGAACAATTCATGGCATGGTACACATTCGCCTTTATCGTTCAACGTCATATCGTTCAAGGTATGTTGAACTTCCAAGGTCAAGGCCTTCGTCCTTTCGCTGGTGTGGCTGAAATGATGTCTCACCCAGGGGTTACTCCTATTGATGCCGCTGGATCTATCGTAGGTGCTTTCCGTCAAGTAGCTTGCTACCTAGATGTATTGAACAACCAATCTGCACGATACAAGATTTATGTTCACCCTCTTACACTTCGTGGAATTAAATCTGAAATCGTTCCAGGTAAAGATGGTAAACTTCCTCAAGGTTGGTCTGTAAATGGTGAGTCTATCTCCTTCCGTGGTATTCCATTCGGTGTATCCTACCACTTGCCTTATGACCTCGAAAAGACAATGACTGGTGAAGCTTATGTTATTGACTTGTCTAGAGTTGAAGCTTTGACTCAATATGACTTGTTCGTACCACAATCATCTATCTACACTCAACGTACAGATGATGCTTCAGTACCAGGATGTGAAGTGATCTGTGATAAGTATGAAAACTTTGGTTTGGTACATACTAACTCACCAATCTCTCACTTGTTGATTGCCAACATTCCATTGGATCAAACTTGCCCTGCTGTGGTATTCGAACGTATCCAAGGTCTTCTTACAGGTCTCAATCCATTCCCTATGGCTACTATCCCTGCAAAATAAGGAGTTAAGATATGCAACCTGAATTGGAGTTAATGAAGATTACACAGAAGCTTCAAGATAGGTGTGGCTGTTTTGACTGTGATGATGGAGCAACTATGCAACGGTACATGGAGAGCTTTCTCCGTGTACTTGCTAGATTGTTCTGTTGGACTGATGGTGAATGTGATACTATCTTAAGAGCTAGAAGACATGAAGTCATTGAAGTAAAAGACTTCGACATCTGTGGATGTGATGCAATGGTTGAGATTAAGCCTTACTACTTTAAAGGCTTTGATCCTTCTACACTAAAGGTATATATGCACAAGAGAAAAGGTCTTGAGCGTGAGGAGTATGAGATTACTCCTGACAAGTACAACTGGTCTTTTGTTGATGGTACTATCCTAATCAACGTTACTGAAGAGCTGAGTCCATGTTGTAGATGCTGTGATCCTTGCTCATGTGAGACTGAGTACAAGATTATTCTTGATTATGAAGCTGGTTATACTTCTGCCAGTCTACCTGACTGCATCTTTGAAGCAATGTGTCACTTCATGAACATCTTTGTGGCTTATCAGAATAACTGTGGTACACTTGATGAGTGTGCTAACATGGATAGACTTGCTGTAGGGGCTGTTTTAGAGCAGAAATCAGTAGACTACATTGTCCGTAAGTGGACTGTAGATAAAACAAGTCTTGAAACAGTTTATGTTAAGCTTATCAATACATGGGCACTTAAGACACTTAGTTCACTATCCCTGTGTAAGAAAGTTTACACAGAAAATATGTACTTAGCTATTGGGAGAAGAAAAGAATGCAAGTAAGATACAATGGAGAATATGCAAGAGAAAGTCGCTCTTACGGATGCTCTAAGTGTGGTACTGGTCACTCAATTAGTGGAGTAGAAACTTATAGAACTGTGTATAGAACTTACTACAGTGGAAGACTTTACATCTTTGAACAAGGTAAAACTTATCCTGTTGATGATATCTTAGGTAAGTATCTAACTAACTTAAGATACACAGATAAAGAAGGTGTAATCAGAAATACTTTCTCTGAAGTACCTGATAACACAGAAGCTACCTATGTAAGAAATGTAGAAGAAACTGAGTTTCATATCCCTGAAGAGCCAAAACCTACAGAAGAAGCTCCTGTGTTGAATGGAGATCCTAATACTATTTCAGATCACCTTGAAAACTAGGAGGTAGTAGATGCCTTTACCTAGAACTAATAGAGAGATCCTTGTGTTACGACAAGGTACAGCAACACCTACTTATGATGAGAACTCTAGGCAGGTCATGAAGTGCTTGTGGGAAGAGGTCGAACACCTATACTGTGTAGATCACATGCCTACGTCTAGAGGTTCTGAGAGTGATGCAACTACAACTCACACCCTTGAAGGCTCTAGGCAATTAGAAACATTCTACTTTTCACTGTACAATCAACATCATTCTTGTGACTTTGATATTAAGCATGGTTATTATATCCTACAAAGAATATCTACCAAGTGTAACTATTGGGAATGTCCTGAGGATGCTGGATATTTATTCTGGAAAGTAGTAGCATGTCGCACGTATGAGATTATGCCTGGGTGCTGGGATATAAAGATGACAGGTGAAAGACTGTCACCACGTGAGAGTGAACAGAAAGTACTTGAGTGTGCACCTTATGTTAAACAACTACAGGGGGTGATTACACGTGACCACGACTGATATTCATGACTGGAAAGGTACTGAGTTTGTGGAAGAGTTTACCGACTTTGTTCTTACTGGTACTTTAGAAGCTAAGGCTATTGCTTCTAAGCAAACAGGTAGAATGGTAAACTCAGTTAAGATAAGAAAAGTCAGTGATGGCTTTGAAGTGTATAGTGATCGTAATGACTTCCCTCCTACTAAGAGAGGTAAAGTTAGATACTATACAAAAGTTTATGTTGAGCGAGGCTATCCTAATTATCCTCCATTTGACTTCCTCATGGAAGGTTTCCTAAATGTAGGAGAAGGAGATCTTGTGAAAGGTGGAGTAGGTCAGTACTCTGCTAAGCACCCTTCAGGTAGACGGGGATCAGGTACAGCTATTCTAACTCAGAGCGATAAGTCTGCTGTGACTGCATATAGAGAAAGAGCTGAAAGTAGATTGGCTGTTAAGATTCCTAAGAGGCTACAGAAATGAATAGTGCAATATACATAAACATTAAGAAATGGCTTCAGATGTATGGAGCTGGTGTTCTAGACTACTTCATTCAACCTGACCATCTTGAAGAGCTAGACCCACGTAAGCGATATGATAACTTTGATGTGCAATTTAACCAACACGTAGGAACTACTGAGCACTTTCAACTTAACCAAGGAGCTGAGTTTCCATTCTTGGCAATAGATGTTTCTTGTGATAACTCTTCTAAGTGCTTCCCTAGATTCTATGTAACATTCTCTGTATATTACTCATCTGTGTCTCCCCCTACTGGTAGGGTATGTATTGAGAACACTCCTGAGGGTAAACTTGAGTACAGAGAAGAAGTGCACTGTCAAATATCAAATATGTTGGTTCATCAAGTTAAAACCCCAAAAGGTATTCAGAGAAAGACATTCGCTCAGGATGTAGCTTCATTAGATAACTGGTACTTACCTATCAATGCTAAAGTGCTTGATGTGGGATGTCCTCTAGACTTCTCTAATGAGCTTGTAGATGAAGTTGAAATGTTCTCATTCCCTGCTACCTTATCAATTTATACATGTTAAGAAGGAGAGAGAACATGGCTGTGGAAAAACCACTAAATGTAGATGAGTTCTTCATGTCTCGTAATGAGATTGCAAACCGTCACGGTAGTCGTCTTGAGCTTCAAGCAATGGCACGTGTCCGTGAACACATGGTTGAAGAAACTAATAAACAAAAACCTTCAGTGCAAGCTGATAACAAGAAAAAGGAGAAATAAATGTCTAACTGTTTTGTAGATATGAGTCATCCTATGTACGGTTACAATACCCAAGATAAAGATAATGAAATTATTGTCGCTATCAATGAGGAAATCCGTCCTTGTGTTCGCTGGAAAGCTAACAAACAAGTACAAATTCCTAAGGGTACTTTAGTACAATATGTACGTAAGGATGTACCTGAAGACCAACTTAACTGTACACCTTTGAAATGCTTTAACACAGGAACACTCTATGTGAAATCTGCTGAAAAAGCTATCAAAGTGAACTACCAAGTACGTTCTGATGCTGATGACTATGCACTTGGTTTCAACATGGTATATGTAAACGTTCCTAAAGCTGGTCAATACCAACTTAAAGTTGCTGTAGCAGACTTCACAGATCTTGCTCAAGACAACTCATACGTGTATACATACAACTTTGAAACTTATGCACCTGGATTCGTCCTTCGTACTATTGACCTTGCTGATACAAAAGCAATGACTCAAACAGGTACAGGATGGAACCCTTCTGACCACGGTGTAGTAATCTCTTATGAAGTTACTTACCTTGGGACAGATGACTTTGATGGTCAAATTGGACTTTCATCTCCAATGATTGTCAATGACCGTTCTGAGTTGCGTAAGTTCTCAAACGTATTGCTCTCATGTTTGACATCATTCACACACAACATCTCAGTACCTACTACAGATGCTAGATGTTTTGGACGTCAATATGATAAGTCACAAATTGAGATCACTAAAGAGATCACAGCTACTACAACTTCTTGTAACGACTACTGGTTGAACCCACTTCAATCTATGTCTAAGAAGCTTACAAGTGGCATCCCTGTGAAAGATAGCTTCACAGTAGAGCGTATTGAAGTAGATGGTAAAGAATATGGATCGCTTGTAATTCCTGACTTGTACTATGAGGATTGTAACACAATCATTATCTCTTCAGACCGCTGTGACTGTACATACCTTTCATCAATGCCAATCTCTGCTGGTGTAACTCTTGAGGATGATGAGTTTATCGCTCTTACTCAAACACATCATGGATTGAGCCGTGGTACAGTTCTTGTGAACCCAATGTACATTGGTGAAAAACTTCTTGTGACTTACAATGCTGAGCGTGATGTTGAGCTTATTGAAGCTAATGACAAACGTTTGAGAAATACACACTTCCGTGTAACTCAAATGGTTGAAAACACAAGAGGAATTAAAGAATACTATGTATTCAACAATGTTCTTATCACTGAAAACTCAAGAGAGTTCGGTACAGATGGAGAAATTACCTTGTCACTTACCTTCACTGTAAGTCGTGATGAAGAAGGTAACTTCTATGAAATCCGTAGAAACATTGAGGATGTAGCTTAAGTAGGAGAGTTTTAATGTCAGTACGTACTATAAGTGTTACAATTAATGGTCTTAACGATATTGAGGCTAAGACAAAATTATTGAATAACATGAAAGCGACTGTGCTTGACATTGAGCGTATGATTAAGAAGATGGGCAGGTCTAATAACCTGCCCTCTATTAATTTAAAGCTCAATATTGATACTTCTGATATTCAAAGACAGATTAATAATGTAAATGCTCTTGTGAGCAAGGCATCAGGATCTAGTGTTGGTGGAAGTAGCAAGGTAAAAGGTCAAGCTATAGAGGTCACTAACTTAGCTGAGTCTTGGAAAAACGTAGGATCTGCTATGTCTATAGCTGATAGAGCACTTACTAGTCTGACATCAAACATGATTAAGCTAGGAGCTATAAATCCTGCTAAAACCATGCTCAGTGGTCTCAGATCAGTCTCTTCTGAGCTTTTAAATGTACAGAAGTCATTTACATCATTAGTCAATGGAAAGCTCACTAGTGGCTTCCAGGGCATCATTTCATCTGCTGTGACTACCTTGAGACAAGGTGTTGCTGGAATGGTTTCTGAGTCACAAAAAGTGGGGGATGCAATGCAGATCTATAGGGTCAACATGTCATCTCTAGGCTTCAGTGACAAGGATGTAAACAAGTCTCTTAAGAGATTAGGAGATTATGGTAAAGCTTCTGTGTATGATGCTTCTGACTTGCTCAATCAGGCATCAACTTACTATGCTTATAACCGTAAAGACTCTGAAGATATTGTAAAAGCCTTTGCTGGGCTTATTGCACAAACTCAAAACCCTGTACAGGGTCTTAAAACAGCAGG
>ERZ773074.63-NODE-63-length-56260-cov-8.539703_pt1 | contig 56260 bp, 64 predicted proteins | sample MGYA00580615_ERZ773074 | MGnify/ENA primary metagenome ERZ773074 (study PRJEB29015, sample SAMEA2738126) | human oral metagenome | biome: human oral; feature: human-associated habitat; material: saliva | place: China | collected 2160 ...
AAGTAGGGTTTGCACAACCGAAAAGTAGGGTTTGCACAACCGAAAAGTAGGGTTTTGATTTTTAAAAATAAAGGGGGATTTTTGGTTTGCACAACCGAAAAGTAGGGTTTTATTAGATTTATATAACCTAAATAACAATAAGTTGTGCAATAAAAAAAGAAAAAACACAGGGAAATGTTATAAACGCTAGTATTTATAGATAGAAAGGAATAAAGAATGAGCAACCAATATAAAAATAGTTGCATTTTACAAAATAATGTTATATACTAGGTGCGTATGATAGGGGAAGGTTATTTTTTATGAATGAATTAACAGAAAAAGAAAATGAATTAGTAGAGAATAAATTCGTTACAGATTTAATTGATAAGCAGAGAAATGTTCTTGCTAAAAGCAAGGTTCTAAAATTATCTAACTTAGCAAACAGAATGACACCAATTCAAAATGCAATTTTTTCTTTAGCTCTAAGAAACGTTGAGATTGAAGGAAGTCAGGCAATCACAGAAATTAGTGTGGCTGAATTACTTGAATTGATTGACAGTTCGGAGTATAGCAGTTTTAAAAAGACAGCAGTTGCTAGAGATAAAAAAGCTTTACAAGAAAATCATATCAGTCTAATTGATGAAAAATTCTTTAACAACGACCCAAATGGGAAGTCAATATCAATGGGGCTTTTTAGTTATTTTGAGTATGAGCGTGGGAGATTTATTGGGGTATTCAACACCACTCCTGACCGTAAAGGCGAAACACCTTTACTTGATATTTTAAAATCACAGGAAGTAAACCCCTTGATGTATAACCTTAAAACATTTTCAAAGTTAGCTCCATCAGGACAATTTTTGTATGAAGATTTGTTGATTCTTAGCAGTCAAGGAAAACGTTCAGTCACTTACGATATTGAAGGGTTGAAACAATTATTCAAATCTAATGGCGATTCTATGAATCGTTACTATACTATCAATCAAAAACACCTAAAAGGGGCGGTTGAAGATATTAACAAATATACTGATATGGACTTAGTTGTTAAACCTGTAAAAGAAGGTCGTGCTGTTATTGGGGTTGAGCTGGTCTGGTCTATTGATAAAGTTAAGTTGCAAGCAACTCCTAGCCAGCGTAAAACACTAGATGAATTGTATGTTCAACTAAAAAAACTAGAACCTACTGCAAAAGAAGATTTATCATTGTTGCGCAGGCTAGAAAACTCTCACTTAGTAAGCAAGCAAGAGGCACAAGGACTTATTTCTAAAGCTATTGGGCGAGTTGGTGCTTTAGCAGTAGAACAACAGCCTGAATTACCTGTTGGTTCAGAAAAAACAATCGTTGCTGATTTAGATAAAGTTAAAGAAATGTTTCCTAGAGTAACTAAAAAGGCTCATGAGTTACTAATTAATGCTATTCAAAATTTCTCAGAAAAAGAGCAGGAAGGCATTTTAGAATATGCTATGGTTATTGCTAAACAAAATAACGCAAGAAATGTAAATTATGTTATTGCTTTATTGAATAATTGGGCTATCGAGGAGATCCAAACAAAAGAACAGGCAGTTGCACTTCACGATCAAACCTACGGTGAAACCTTACCAGATATGGAAAGTATTAACCCGTCAGAAGATTTTCTTAATGCTATGGATTTATGGAAAGAAAATTAGAAGGGGAATGAATGAGAATACTAGCTATTGACCCTTCTTCTAATTTTTATGAAACGTCTACTACAGGTATTATTTTGTTAAATAATGAAGTAGAAGTAAATCATTGGTTGGTTGGGTTTGGAAGGGAAAATTTTAAAAGATGGTATGAAGAAGTTGGAAAATTTCTTGATTATGATGTTGTTGTGACAGAAAAATTCACGGTTAGGGAAAATGATAGAGCAAGAGATAATACTCCTATTCAAACAATTGAAATGATCCAAAAATGTTTTCCTGAGACTAAATTAATCAGTAACAACGAATACAAAACGACTGTTCCTGACGAATTACTAAAACTTTTAGATTTATGGTTATTCCCTGAAAACGGAAATCACAATGACTTACGAGCGTCTGCAAGAATTGGTCTACATTGGGCAATAATGACAGAACAAAGAGAAGTTATTAATGCTATAGGTAGAAGGTGTATTCCAAATCAAGTATAAAAAAGTTAGAGAAAATCTCTAACTTTTTTCTTTTGTATGATATAATTCATTTATAAGAATAATTTCCTTTGAGAACTAATTTTCAAATAAAAGAAAAAGTAAAAAGGAAAAATATTAAGAAGGAGTATACATGGAAAAACAGGTATTGCCGTTAAGGGCGTGGTTAGCATTAAAAAAAATTAGTCATAAGGAGTTGGCTGAAATTGTAGATGTCTCTCCACGTTCTGTATCTAATTGGTCTACAGAAGGACTTGTTCCGCTACCAAAACACCAACGCAGAATTGCTAAAGCGTTGGATATTGAGGTTGAACAAATTGACTTTAAAAATTAAAAAAGAAAGAGGAAAGTAATATGGCAAAAAAAGGAAATGAAACATTTGATCCTAGCTCATGGTTGAATGAAGCACCTGCAACTAAAGCAGAAAAAAAAGAAAAGCGTAAAGCTGAACGAGAAGAAAAAAAATCTAAGAGTAACGAGAAAGCAAATATTCCAACAAAAACACCTAAGAAAAATTCCAAGAAGCATGATAACAAATTTAATGCAAAATATGGTATCTTTGTAGGAGCTTGTGTTGTAGCAATGGCAGGTACAGGTTTTTGGGCATGGACTTCTCATAATACAAGTGAACGAAATAATACTGCATTAATTTCAACTGCTAAATCTGAGGTAAAAAAAGCTAAAGACGAAGCAAAAAAAGAAGCAGAAAAAAAATATAGTGTAACCAAAGAGGACTATGACAACAATGTAAAAATCATGGTTAAAGGTATTAAGACACTTTCTAAAAAAAGTAATGGTGATCTGACAGGTTATTTCATGTCTAATGGTAAATACTATAACGTCATTACTTATGATCGTGAAACAGGGCAAATGTATGTAGTAGAAACAGACGAAAAAGCTAAAGATAAAGATATTGAAAATGGAAAACCATTAACTCTAGGTAAAGAGTGGATCAATACGCTTATTGTTCGCTTAGAAGCGGACGCTGAAAATTGAAAGGATAAGTGGATTGTATGATTGAATATTTTAAAAATCTTTCTAATCGGGCAAAGATTATCTGGTCTGTCTCAGTAGTTTCCGTTTTTTTAGTTGGAGTTGGAACTTTTATTTGGGTGTCACAACAACCAAATAAAGGAGCAAACTTTGAACTGAAAGAAAGTACAGGACGTGTTTCTACTTCTTCATCTTCAACTAGTGAAAGTTCTGAAACAAAGAGTGCTTCTTACTATAACGATACCCACGCTAGAGCAGTTGAAAAATTAGAAAATCCAACAAAAGAAGTTGCAGGCGATCAAAAAGAAATGGTTAAGTCAGGCATTGTAAAAGCAATCGAAGGTTTGAAAAACAATCCTGAAAATGTAGGTAGTGTTGAAGGAGGGTACAGCCCAACAACAAATGATATGGTTCAAGTTATGCACCAAGCTCTTAATGCAGGGTATGAGATTGAACTAGATAGCCTCACTACTACTAAAAGTAATTATGAAAATATTTATCAGTTTGCGGTTGATATGGTTAGAAAGAGTGACAATACTTCCGTTACAGTTGCAGGAAACTACAGCGAGGAATTAAATCAAGTCCAATTTTCTATTCTTGTAGGGAATATCCAAATTCAAAACTAGAATAATCGAACGATTACAAACTTATGCTACAACACACAAAAAAATAATCAAAAGGTGATAAAAATTAATGGCAGAACACAAAAAAATAAATATTTGTTATGACGAAAGGAATAAAAAAAGGGCGAAATTCAAGAGCAAATCTGCTCTAGTTTTGTCTCTATTTGTAGTAAATATTATTCATACGTCAGGTGCAATACCAGTTATTAGTGAAGGTATTAAGGCTTATGCTGATGTTTATTACTCTTATTCCCCTGATGATGATTGTGGTGTAAATGGAGATAAACGAGCCAATAATGGTTCAGGAGATAATAAAGATAGTTCTAGTTCAAATAAGGTATCGGCAGGATCTCTTGAAGATACCGTTTGGACAAAGAAGGGAACAAAAGCATATCAAAACGCCCTAGATACAATCAATTTTTGGACAGACCAAGGACTTAGTGGTGTAGAAATTGCAGGTATTATCGGTAATATCGGTGGCGCAGAAAATACAACGTTCACTCTTGACCTAGCTGAATATAGTGGTGGTGGAGGTGGTGGACTTTATCAATTTACTCCTTCAAGTAAATATACAAGTTGGAGTGGATTTGATGGGAAATGGTCTGCTAAAAACCAAGGTGAGTTTGTTCTTCATTCTGAACCTCAATCCGTAATGGCTTATGTCAATAAGAAAAATACAAGTCCTTCTCAGTCGGCTGAGGATTGGGCAAATATCTATGAACGTCCAGACGCAGGAGCGTTAGCAAGTAGCTTGCAAGCACGAAAAGACGCTTCTGAGAAAGCCTACAAAGTATTTGGACTAGACAAAATCAAGGGAGATCCTAAAAAGGTTGCCTCATGGGGTGGAACAAACGTCTCCCAAGATAAAAAAGTAAAAATTTCCGCAGAAGATGGTAACAAAAAAGAAAGTAAAATTGACTTAAAAGTTGCTATCAAATGGTTTGAGGAAAGAGAAGGAAAAGTAACGTACAGTCAGGACGTAGGAAGTCGAAAAGGACCTTTACAATATGACTGTTCTTCATCAGTTTATATGGCTCTTGTTGCAGGTGGGGCAGGTAAGACAGCAGGCGACTATCCAGTTTCAACAGAAACAGAGCATGAATGGCTTCAACAAAATGGTTTTGAAAAAGTTTATGAAGGCAAGTGGGCTGACCGTGGAGATGTAAAAGAAGCTAAAAAAGGTGATATTATCATTTGGGGTACGAAAGGACAATCTGGTGGAGATCTAGGACATACAATGATTATGTATGATGATGAAACCATTATTCATTGTTCAGGTAGACACAATGGTATAGCTAAAGATAACTATTCTAAGTATCGTGACGAAGCACAAGACCATCACACAGTATATGTATATCGTTACTCAGGTTCAACCAACTTTAGTGATGATGATGTAGAAAAAGTAGAAACAAAATGTAAACCTAAATGTGCTTATAATGACAGTTCAGAAAAGGTTAAAGGTACAAATAGTTCAACTGAAAATAGCACTTCAACTTCTGGAAGCAAAGATACAGCGACTATGTTGAATGAATTTGCTAAAAAACACGAAAGTGCGTATATTGAAAGTTGGCGTGTAGGTGGTTTCTTGCCTTCTGCTTCAATTATCCAAACAATGATTGAAACGAGCTTTAATGAGAGTGTTCCTTCATTCGGTCAGGCTCATAACATGGGTGGAGTAAAAGTATCAAGAATTGAGGACTTTTCGGAGACTATGAAGCTCTATGGAAAGGACGCAGTTTCTTTGACAGGGGCAGGAACGACAGTTGGAGACGGTACAGGTGGATCATACACTTACTTCAAGAGTTTTGACGCAGGTATTGTAGGTAAAGCTGAGTTTATGGCACGACAATCACTCTATGATGGGGCAATTAATAATACTGACGCTAAAGCAGTTTTCAAAGCTATTGCAGAAGGTGGTTGGGCGACAGATCCAAGCTACCAAAGAGTGTTAAACCAAATGTACGACCAGTATGGAGAACAACTAAAATGGTTGGACGAAAAAGCTATTTCCAAATACGGTAAAACACCATTTAAAAAAGGTTCGGTTGCTGAGAGTAAAGATAAAGCAGTCGGAGCTAAGATGGGAGCTGACCGTGGAACAGCAATTTGTGGTGATGAAAAGAGTTCTGGTGGTGATGGTTGGCAAAAAGCAGGAGGGACAACAAGCTACACTTCTAATATGTGGTGGAAAAAAGATGAACTTCCTGACGAAATGAAACAATACGCACTAGATCCTACAAGTATCGGTATGAAGTGGCACTCCCCTGATGGTTGGGAAGGTGCGTCTGCATATATCTCTAATGGCATTAACGACCAATGTACAACTCTTGCAGCCGCTTGTTTTGGGGCTTTGTGGGAGAAAGATGGAAAACCTATGGGGGCTTCTCATGGTATGACTGGTAATGGAGTTGAAATGGCAGGTCAAGGAGCTTCCCATTTTGGCAAGAGTACGTCTAAAACACCTACTAGTGGTGATGTTGTTTCCATGACACCAAACCATGTTGCTATCGTTAGTCACGTTTTTGATAACGGAGATATTTTGATGGTAGAACAAAACGTAACACATTATTCAGGACAAGGTAATGGAGAAAGTTTCTCATGGAGCTATTCATACATTACTAAAGACAACCAAAAAGCAAACAACTATGTATTTTGGAATCCTTCATCAGAAGGTTACAAGGTTACAAGTAAAGCTAAATCAGTAGGATAAAAAAGAAGAGGTAGACCTCTTCTTTTTTTATGGTTTAAAGACACCTAAAAATAATGAAATGATTAAAAAAATAAGATGAAAACACAAAAAAACAAGAAAAAAACATAAAAAAATAATAAAAAGTGTTGACAAAATAATTTTTTTATGATTTAATAGTGATAGATAGTAGAGTAAGAGATATAAAAAAGAAAGAGGAAATACTATGTCACTAGAAAAATTTGTAAACGCAACTATCGCAGGATTTTTTGCTGTAAGAGCAAAACAATCAGGGGATCAATATTTGAAGTCAAGCCACAATGCTATTGTGGCAAATAAACCTATTAAGAAAAAGTGGAGTAAATAACATGAGAGAATTATTATCTAAAATTTGGTATTATGGCACATTGCCTATTTATTGGTTTTTTGCATTTGTAACGTCAGAAATATTAACTGGGATTTTTGGAACAGGAACAATCATTGGTGCAGTCATATTCTTATTTACATGGCGAACTACGCTATTTTGGGTTCAATTTACTTTTTTGTGCCTATTTTGTACCATTGCTTTGTGGTTAGGTGGAATTGCTTATGGTTTTATCGGCAAGTATGTAGTTCGTGGTATTCGTGCGGTACAAGGAGCTATTGATGGTGTAGATTATTCAAAGTATGATAATTAAATAATGACGAGAAAAGACACTTTTTGAGTGTCTTTTTTATTTTTTTAAAAAAATAAGCAAAACGCCTAAAATAATAGCTGTCAAAATTAGTAAAAGAAGAAAATTATGATATAATAGATTTACAATAGTAATAATTTTGAAGGAGGTTGCTTTGGATAAGAGTACAAATATTACAACAGCCCAGAGGTGGATCTTATCAGAAATAAGAAAAAATAAAAAAATGACTTTAAAAGAGCTGATGAAGATAACCGAAATAAAAGAGTCTACTTTGAGGATTTATTTAAGTAGGTTGGTACAACTAGGGCTTATTGTTTACATAAGAGTAAGCGGTCAAGAAACGGTTTACACTATTAAAAAGGGGAAGAAATAAATGGGTAAAAAGAAAAATAAAAGAGAATATATTGAAAATTACTTAGTAACAGTAGGGAAAAAACGAGAAGAAGCTAATAATATTGAAAAAGGAGAAAGTGCTAAATTAAAATATGGCTACTTGTACAAATGTAGTTCTTATATAAAAAATATTTTTGACTTAGGAATAAAACGAGGTAAAATTCTTGCGTTTGGTATTACAGGATTTTTTGCAATGACTTTAGGTTTTGCTTTGTCAAATTATGTTCAGACAGGAGCGACAGTTGGAGGCACAGTAGCAACTTACAAAGGTGGGTATATCAAAGGTAAGACTTTGTATGAATACTATAAAAACTCACTAGATGGTTCAAATTTAGTGAAAACAACGTTATTGTATCAAACGTTTGGTGATCTTTATGGTGATAAAATTTCAGATGAAGAAATCAATACTGCTTTTCCAAACTATCGTAATGCAGGTTTAAAAACTCTATTTGAAAAAGGAGACAGTACAAACAGTATTAGAACGCTTGTAAAACAACAACTAGCCTTACAATATGGGTTGAAAGAAAAGATGGACGTTAGTCAACGTGAAATGTCTGATCGTTGGAAAGTATTTCACCCTAAAATGAAGGTACAAATGGTAATGGTTGCTGACGAAGCACAAGCAAATGATATAGCTACACAGTTAAGTCAGGGAGTTAAAATTGATAACTTTCTAAAGGCGGACCAATCGGGCTTGAATGGACAAACAGCAACGATTAAATCAAACACGGAGCAACTATCACAAGAAGAGTTAGAGCAACTTCAAAACACTAAAGAAGGAGAAGCTACAGTTATTAAGAAAGATAATGTTGCGCCAGATGGTTCTATTATTCCTACCTACTACGTTTTTAAGGTTTTAGAAAACCCTGCTAAAGGTACAAATATTGATAGTTGGAAAGATGAAGTTAGAGAATTAATTCAAGAGGATAAGGTTCGTATTGGTTTAGGTCAAAAACAAGCCTCAGAAGAAGAAGCTAATAAAGACGCAAAGGCAGTTAGAAACGCAATTAAATCTGTTTTCAAAGAACAAAATGTGCGTATCTCAGATCCTTATATGAAAAAAGCACTTGCAGATTATCTAGGAGATTAATAAATGGGTATTTTTAAAAAAGCTAGGAAAAAAATTGAGAATACGTTTGATGAAGATACATTAAAAAATGATGTATCAAATGGAGCGTTAGAAAAAGGTTCAATTCTTTGGGGATTGAGAGCTACAGTTATTGGTACAAAAAGTGTATTGGACGAAGTGATCGGAAGAACAGTTTCAGTTGCTAATGACGAGCGAGAAAAAATTATCAATCAACAAGAGCCTCAGAAGGAAATTAAAGAAGAAGTCAAAAATATTGAACTCCCTCAATCTTCAAAAATGTCAGAGCTAGAGGAATTTGAAGAATGGAAAAAATTTCAAGCTATGAAGCGAGGAAAGGGGGGTGAATAATGGCAGAAGAGGTACAAGAGTATCAACAGACACAAGATGGAGGATTTGATGTAGTAGAGATACCAAAAGGAGATTGGACTGGTGAAAGTTTAAAACACGGTCTGGTAAACTCCTATTTCTATTTTGATATTTTCAAAAATCTCACAAATGGTAAGCCTATTAAGATTTTATGGGCAGGATTTTCTTTAATGTTAGTCTTTGGTACGATATTTCTAGCAACTCTAGCCTTTCAATGGACTTCTACAGTATCAGTATTTACAGGGATTGCTTCTGCTTTTTTCGTAAGTGTAACATTACTTTGGTTGGCGTGGTTAAATATCAAGCCTTCTAGCGATACAACTTTATTAATGGACAGCATTCGTACTTTCTTTTACTTAGTAAAAACGAAGCCAACTCTCAATAATTTACGCTTTAAAGCACAAGTCAAAGGCAATAAAATTATTTTTGAAGAAGGTAAACGATTTGGTGAAGTATATGTGGTAGAAGGGGTTGTCAACAAGTCAATGCTTGCCAGAGATCTAGTTTCTATTTATACAGACTTAGAAAATTTACTTCCAAACCTCGGTGATGTCACAATGATTCAATCAAGCCAAATTGAGCGTGTTGAATTTACCAATTTAAAACAACATTACAAAGAGATAAGGCAAGATCCAAACGCTACAAAATTACAAAAGAAGTTGGCACAGATTAAAAATAGACGAGTAGTTGATGTTTTGAAAAATGAGTTAACACAAAAAGAAGTTGTCTTTTTTGTAGCAAATAAAGAAGAGGAATTAGAAAAAGGCAGACAATTTTTGAGATATGCTTCTGAAAAAGGGGTAGTTGCAAGTTATATGCCAATTTCACAAAAAGGTTTAGAAAGGTTATTAGATAGATTATGAGATCAGTTGAAAAAGAATACGCCCTAGACTATCTAATTAATGGGCGTTTCCGAAAATATCTGTATGTTTTTGCTCCCTATGGTCGTGGATTGCAAATGCAAGCAGAAGATATTATTAACTTAAAAGGCTTTCCTGTTATTTCAGGTTGTACAGTAAATACATGGAATAAACTCCAATTATTGAACCCAGAAGAGTACCGTAAACAAATGAAGGGGCTGTCTAGTCTTGTTAAAGTAAACGATCAAGACCTACCTGATGGTGGTTTAGCAGGAGATATTAAATGGGCAACGAACCATCATAGTGCTATGTACCTTGCTGAACAGTCAGATGATAAAATGTCAGGCGGGCTATATGTATGGGAAATCATCATCACAGCTCTTTCCAGAGAAAAACTAGACCGTCAAGTTGAAGTTATCCTCAATCGTTGGGCAGGGGTTGATAACTATATTAGTAAAAAGTACAACCCTATTCAGTATTTTGAACTAGTTGACACAGTTGGAACAAATCGCTACAAACGAGGAGCATTATTTAACCCTTTACTTGTATCTGAGAAGGTAAATACTACTACTTTAGAGAACTATGCGAAGTTGTGTTTCTTCCAACGTACCACGCTACAAGACGAGTTGGGAGAAGAATTTGGCTATGACTTCTTAGCCCCTTCCCAAATTGGTGAAGATGGAAATTCTAAATTTCCAAAAGTTTTGATAGACGCAAAAAATTACCTGAATAGATTGGGGATTGTAGCTATTCCTAGAGGTTTTTCACGTTTTGATTATGTTTTTAATGATGTATATTTAGATGAAGCAGAGACGATCAAAAAACCTCAATCTCTTGCTAGTGCGACTAGCCAACAGGTAGCAAACCAATTTCTTATGGAAGGAAAGAAAGTGGTTCATCTAGTATTGAATGATTTTGATTATTTTAGATTGGAAACACCTCATTATCGTGACACAAAACAATTTCAAAATGCGATTAAAGAAGAGACGCAAATTATTGATGGTTCTATTATTAGTGTAAATCCTTTACAACCTTTTGCCAAAAACAGAACAGAAGAAAAGGAAGAAGAAATTCCTGCTTACGGACGTTCTAAGAAAAAATTTAACACAATCGTTCAGACTTTGATATACTACCAAGGTGAAGATACAGGTATGGTTGATGAAATCTTTGACGAAATGATGGAAAATGAAGCGCTTTGGAACAAAGATAATGATGTAATGATAGGTCGGAGAAACTATCTTCAACAACCTGCTAGTAAATATCCTGCTTTTGACCGTGCAATAACACGGTTCGATTCAAAAGAAGCGATTCTACGAAGAGATAGAAAAATTGATGAAGCTAAAGAAGTTGCTAGAATTAAAAGGCGTTTAGAAAGTTTCTTGACAAATAACAGATCTCTTATTGGATCAAAAACAACGCTTGAATTGGACGAAAGCAAAGTGAACTATTATATTCGTTTAGATAAATTAGATACCCTACAACAGAATATTCAGGTAATTAATCTTGTTGATTTTGTAACCGAATTTTTGGACGCAGGAGATCTAATAATCATTCATGGGGCAGAAGTGTTAGATATTCGTACCTACGATTATCTTTCAGAGCAATTTGAACGAACTTATGATAAAAAGGTAAGAGTGCTACTTAGTTATGATGTGACGGATTCTCTAAAAGCAAGTACGAAGAACTCTTTAGGTTCATCTAACGTGTTCACGCTAACCAAACGATTGTATGAGGAATTTAATACAGGAGTTGACTGGTCGTTCGTAGGACGTATGAATAATGCAGGAAATTACGAACAGTTAGTAAGAGCAGAACTTCCAACTACCACTAAAGTTGATATAGAGTATGAAGGAGGCGTAGGACGTGCACTATTCAATCGCCCTGCAACAAGATCATTTTACTTAATAGGAGTTAAGCCAATATGCTAAATGAAAATTTAAAGCGTCTTTCTCCTCATTTTGGCAAAGCTATAAAGGGTGGATTTGCTTTTATAATGATGGTATTTACAACAATATTTATTGCTTACAATATCATTCAGGATAGAAAAGCAATAGGAAATTCTCAAACGCCAATAGGAGAAAGCCTACAGTTTGTACGTTCTGGTGCAAATATCACAGTAAAAAACTATTACACGGATAAGAAAAAAGATGTGTTGATTGCTACGCTTGAAGTACAAGAGGGAAATAGTAAGTTGCCAACAAAGGCTAGTGACTATTGGGTAGTCACAACGTCTGATATTGGAGGTCGTAGCATACCTACTTATTTTGGGAGAATGAATACAGATGGTGACTTTTTCATCATTATTCCTTATCCTAAAGATCAGACCTACACAGTAGCTATTTATAACACTACAACAAGTGGGGGAGATATTCGTTCTAATGGAGATCAATTAACGATTGGAACAGGAACGAATAGTAAGATCGCCTCAGATATCACAAGTGATTTGCTAAGAAATGTGAACACAGCTCAAACTCAGACGGTTAAGGAAACAGATACGATAGCATTAAATATGACTATGAAATCTGCAATTACAGGTGATAGTAAGTATAAGATTACTACGTTAAATGTTGACAGCCTTTTGACTAAGAAAGGTGACACAGTAGCATTTGACTTCAAGAAGTTTTATATGCTTGCGTATCGTGATCTTGCGGTATCAGTAGCAAGAGAAAAGGTAAATAACTATACTGATGAAATTCAGGCTTTAAACGACAAATTGAAAGAAGTCAGAGAAACCTTAGACCGAAATCCAGAAGATGAAGTTGCTATCAAGCAACAAAATAGTATCAATGACAGTATAGAAAGCGCACAGGATAATCTTGAAAAAGCAAACCAAAACTTAACTGAAATTAAGAAGCGGTTTACTTATGATGAAAATACCTTTAGCGACTACACTACAAAAATGTATTCTTTGAATTAAAGTAGAAAGGAGAAATATCGTTGGTTACAGTAGGAAAAAAGAAAAAACACCTTAAAAACTCAAAGGGAAGAGTTAAAGAAACAGAAAAAAAGTTTTCTAAGGCGGTACAGGTCACTAATGAAACACAAAAGGATCTAGTTTTTGATTATGACAACAAGGTTATTACTTGGAACTTTAAAGTAAAAGAATACAAAGAAAAACTTGAAAAAGGTTCAGGAACGGAAAGTAGTCTTTTTAAAAATAAACAGTTCAAAAAACTGTTAGACGATTTTAACAACGAATATAAAGACAGTTTAATCATTCTCCCCCCCTATGATGGGAATTTTAGGGGGAGAGAAAAAGAACTAAGTGCTATCAATGACACCATAGCAAATATTCTCGAACCAACACGGATCATTCTTGGAAATGCTGGAACTGGTAAAACAACAATTGTTAGAGAAGCAACAAGAAGGATCAATTCAGGACAAATGACAAATAAGATGGGCTACAATCTTGTTTGTGTGGAATTGTCGTTATTGGCTTTGCTAGATGAAGGAGATAGTAAGTTTACAGCTACGCTATCAGAAATGATTCCTAAAATCCTAGAATTGGAGAAAAAAGCGAGAGAGTTTTTAGAAGATGAAAACATAAAATTTGTTCTTTTCATTGACGAAGTTCACACTCTTACTAAAGCGGTTCAAAAGGAAAACGGAGAAAGTAATGGTGCGGACGTTCTAAAACGTCATATCAAACCTGAAATTGGTTCGTTAATCTTGATCGGTGCTACTACTCTTGAAGAATACCGTTATTATATTGAAACTAACCAACCTTTCAAAGAACGTTTCTCGGAAGTGACAATACTACAGGATTTTTCAAAAGAAGAAGTTGAAGAAATTGCAGTTGCTCATTGGGAATATCTAACGAGACTAAGAGGAATAACTAATTCCTCTTTATCCAGAGAACTAATTCGGTTTATTATTCGTGTAAATGCCCGTGAGGATCTTATGAGTGCCGAACCACGGAAAACGAAACAATTTCTCCAAAGTTTAGACGCTCATTCCTTTAACGTTGGGAAAACTCCTGACTACCAGATGGTAGTTGACGTGTTTAGGTCTGCAAAAAATATAACAGCAGAGGTCGTACCTGATATTAAAAGTGCAACAGAAGCTATAGATAGGCGAATAAAAGGACAGTATGCTTCTAAATATCTTTTGAAACGTGCGTTAGTGGCAAGGTATGGTAACTTATCTAAAAGTGATAACAGCCCTTTCTTATCGCTACTAGAACTTGGTCCAACTGGTGTAGGTAAAACAGAAACCGCAAAAGTCCTTAATGAGTATATATTTGGAGGACTTGGAAAAATTGTTCTGTTAAACTGCTCTAACTATGCCTATATTGAAGGGGGAGTTGAAAAATTCCTTAAAGAGGCAGGAGAACAAGTAGGCGACAGCGAATTTGCGATCCTTGTTATTGACGAGGTAGAAAAAGCTATTCCTTCTAAAGAAAATAAGATCATCAGTTCTTTGCGTGATGTGTTTCTTGATTTAACTGGTGAAGGTATTTTGAAATATGCTCCTCGGTTTGGCGGAGTTGATAGAAAAACCTCACTTGCTAAAGCTATTGTTATCTTTACTTCAAATGCAGGGTATGAGATTTTTGAAGGAAACGACAAGTTTTCCGATAATACAATCACAAGAAACACCCCTGAAAATGAAATTAGACGGATCATGTTTTCGGTAGTTAATGAGTTAGAAAGTCACTTGCACGAAAAATATAACTTTGCGAGAGAATTTTTTGGGCGTTTAGACGCTACATTGCCTTTTACGTCACTTACAGAGGCAGACGCAATAGAACTCACAGAACTCTTTTTATCTCAGTATATTAAAAATGCAAAAGAGCAAGAGAACATAGAAATACTAATTGATGATAAAATAGAGTATGAGAGTACGCTTATTCGTGGTTTAGATGATGGAGAAGCAAGGAAGTTTTATCCTCTTGCAGTTACTCTTTCTTCTTACATTGCAAATATGCGTGATAGCTCTAAAGGTGGGGCAAGACAAGTTCAAAAAGTCTTTAATAACTATCTCAATGTTTTAATTGGGGATCTGAAATTAAAACGTGATAAATTTAAAGAAGCTAAGACTATACGGATTTATCCACGGTTACTTGAACCAGACACAGGAAAAGTTGTAGAAGATAAGGAAGAACAAAAACAAGCACGTCTAGCCTTAAAACCTAACAGAATGGAGGATATAGAGATATTCTATGAGGAAATTTAGAAAAACACTAGGAAAGATTCTTTTGCTATCTGGTGTGCTAATTTCAACAGGAGCTACTACAATAGTGTCAACTCCTACGGTTGCTTATGCGGATAATAATAAGGCTAAAGTCCAGTCTGCTGAAAAAGTTAAAGAGGTTGAAATGAGTGCAAACCCCAAGCAAATGCGAGGGGCGGTTGCAAGTTCTATGTATCAGGTTTTAAATGTAACTAGCGAACAAAGGGTACAATTTCAACCGTATTTTAATATAGCAGGCGGTTCGCCTGTACTTGTTGGAATTAATTCGCTGAACCAATCTTACAATCCTGCTTCTATAGGTGACGAAGGTGGGAAAAACGACGCCTCCATGAGTTACTTTACCGCTAACAAAGTTGGTAGTAGTAAAAGCAGTAATGCAGTAGTCGCACAAGATGAAGCCTATATGCAGACCTTCTATAAGGCAGAAGATGGGTATTGGTATAAGGATAAAGAAGGTAAAGATTTACTTGCTTATAGACCAGTCAGGGTTGATTCTCACAACTTAGCAACAGGACAACCTTGGCAACCAGAAGATTTTGGTGGTGATGTAGACGCTTTTAAACAGGCGCAAGGCGGAAGTATGTATGTGTTTGTTCCAGTAGCAAACATAAAAACAAAGAAAAATACAGCAGGAGTATTTTTCGATAAAAGTAACAGTTACTCAGTACGCTCTAAGGTCGTCAAAAAGAAACAAGCACAACCTCAAAATCAAGCAGATAGAAAGAAAGAACAGCAGGCTAATCAAAAAGCACAAGCGGATCAATTTGCCTCACAATATCCAAACGTAGGGGATAGACCTTCAACAAATACACTCTTGGCGTATATCATGTATACAAAAGGTGGTTCAGGTGATGATGCTATCAAGGATATTGATGTATCTTATGGGGAAATTAAGTATTATCCTGCTCCTGCAAGCAATGTACTGACTGATGGTGACACCTACAAGTCTAATGAAGGCGTGAAAGCCTATGCAGGCAATGGAGAAACCAAAGGTGCTTATATTCCAAACTCGATAAACATGGCAGGTAGTCCTCAACCAGAAGGTAAGACACTTGCTAATATGTTGAAAGTTTATGGAGGTTGGGGCTTTATCTCAGTTAGTGCAACCGCAACTGATACCAACTCTACTACAAGTAACGACTTTGGTTCTGTTATTAGTGAAATTTGGAGTAATAATAATGGGTGGATGGGATTTGTAGGAAATATCATTCTGACACTTATTTCTCCGTTGTTATGGCTCATGGCACAGGTCATTGATGTATTCAACTCAGTAGCAAATGCTTTCTTGGGGTTGGTTACAGCAATGGTAAACATTTTCGGTGATCCAATTGGAATGATCTTCTACAAAACTAAAAGTGGTGCAGGTTCAGAAAATTGGTTGGTGAACCTAGCAGTCAATGTAAAAGATTATTTCTTCACAAATGATATAATTTCTGGTTTATCGGATATTATTCAAACTTATCGAAATTGGATATTCTTTGTTTGGTTATTACTAGGTCTAGTATCACTTGTTTATCGTTTAGTGTTCCGTAAACGTAAATATGGACAAACACTTAGCAAATGGTTCTTTAGAATTTCTGCTCCATTTGTGATGATTATACTAGCAGGGATCGTTTCAGGAACACCTGCGGTAGGAGAAGCAGGTTACAAGTCACAGGAAGAAGTTAGTGATAATCAAATTGATATGCTCAAATATGGGGTAGCCTTTAACTTTGACTTACGAGAAGCCTACAATTTTGCAGGAAAAGACGGTTCTCCAAAATATCATGAACTGATTAATGCAGATGATATTGATATTGAAAGTTGGGCAATGACAACTAAGCAGATAAAGGACCTCAATCAACGTATTGAAGCTAAATTAGGTTCTGAGTTATCTGCTGATTTGAGCCAACACAATACACAGGGAGCAACGTTTGACGTAAATACTTATCTAAGTGGTATTGCACAAGCTAGTAAGATGGCAAACGTCCATAGAACAGGGAACTCAGTTGCCTCAAATGATCTTCCTGCAACCTTTGTAAAAAATGGTTACATGAATTATACAGTTGAAGGAGATCATAAAGAAAAGACTAAGTTCATGATTTATGGTGCGCCAATGCTCAAAGTGAGTGGCGGTTCTCAACAATCTGCGGATTTTGTGCCAGTAGGTTATCAATTCGTGGGTTATCCATATATCTTCACACAAAATGACGCAAGTATTAAACGTCAAGAAGATGAAAGCGAAAGTGCTAGTGACGAGAGTAAATCTACAGAGTATGCTTTCTTAGCAGGAACGTCAGATAAAAATGATCCTAACTTCAAGAAACAGTTCTCAATCGGTTTCTATGGAGTATATTGGGAAGCAACGCCTGTTTCACTATCTCAACCGTGGACTTACCTCTACGGAGCTAATACAAACAATAATGCGATTACAGAACACCCTTCAACCTATATGTACGGAGCAGGGAAGTCTACCCAAATCGCAAACCTAAGAAAACCACAAGGTTCAAACCTTGAAGATACAGATAAAGCCCCTGAAGCTGTAACAATGCCTGCTTTAAGTGAAGATGGTAAGGGATATATGGCTGATGAAAGCAAACAATATTTCTTCTGGAAATATGTAAATGCTTATAATATTGCCTTGATTAATAAATACATGGGTACAAAATCAGATATGGACGTTGCGGATTTGCAACTTTCAAACCAATCTGTAGTATTCCTTCTTCAATCACAACTTAAAGAAACAGAGTTGCGTTACTTTGCAAGCAACTTGAACCACTCAGATTCAGGTAAAGGGAAATCAAGCTCTAAAACACCATTTATCTATAATCGCTTTATCACTCCTCAAAAATCAGATGATATTGCCTCAGTTAAAATTAGTGGTTTCTTTATCACTATTGCTTATGCAATGATCTTACTTGCGTATGTCAAAACTATCGCTACGATTAGTATTTCTGACTACATTGTTGGTCGTTGGAAAGCTATGTTTGCAGGGATCAAGGGATCTTGGTCTAATGCAGTTTATTACTCAATGCTAACATGGTTCTGGGGTATGATTGCGAGCTTTATTCCTTCAACGTTCCAATGGGGAGTAAGTTTGATTACTGCAACTTCTAAAGCCTTGAATGATTCCCCAATCGGTGCTGTAGGTAGCTTTGGTGTCGGTTTTGGTATTCTTTGTGTAGCATGGATCTTAACCTATCCATTTGTACAAGTGGCTGATAAGAAAATTTCTCTAATTGTTGGTTTAATCTATATGTTTGATGTCATACGTCTAGCAATTAAAGGTTGGCTATTTGGACGTTATGGCTTAGACAGTCTTATCTATCAAAATTCAGGTGGATTTGGAGCAAGTGGACTAGTAGGACTTGCTACAGGAGGTATCTTAGGAGCTAAACAAGACCTTCAACAAAGACTTGGTGGGGTTAAAAATAGCTTTACAAATGATAATGACTTGCTTGGTGACAAACCTACTACAGGTGATGAAGAAGATCCAAACAATCCATATAACCCTTACGATCCAAACAATCCTTACGATCCAAACAACCCTGACAACCCAGATGATCCAAATTCACCAGTAGGTGAGAAAGGTAAGCGCAGAGAACTTACGGAAGAAGAGAAAAAACGTAACCCATTGCGTAAATCTCTTGAAGGTGAACAAATTGGAGAAGATGGCAAACCTATTAAGACGGAAGGAAAAACTCTTGGCGTTGATGGTAAACCAATCAATCCTAAAGTCACTCCAAAAACACCTCTTACTAGAAGTAATAAACCTTTAACTCCTAGCAATATTCCAACACCTAATAAACCTCAAACAAAATTAGGTAAAGTTATGTCTGGTGCAGGAAAAGTAGCAGGAGCAGGGCTTCAAATGACTAGAATAGCTACAACAGCTTCTATGTCTGCTATTGGTATGCAGGGGCTTGCTAATCAAACTAATAAGGCGTTTGACGGAGCAACACGTCTAGGACGTAGAATTGGTAGTCCTGTAAATCCTCAAAGTCCTATTAGAAAGTCTATTAGTCAAAATAAGGACAAGTTTAAAGACTTTGTTGACAAACGCAGAGTAAATAAACCAACTCCAACAACTAGTGGGGTTAAGATTCCTACAAGTGGTAATAAACCGTTGCTTCCAAAACGTGATGGGAAAGTGAAGCCAACTATTATTAGTCAAGAGCTTCCTCCAACTACACCGCTAGTTAAGGACGTGGTTTCTCCAACAGTTCCAGTCATTACTCGAAAAGAAGGAATGACACCAATTAAAAAGCCTGTAAGATTCCCAAAAAAGAAAAAGAGAAACTGAACACAAGGCTTTAATGATATGATATAATTAATACATAAAGAAGAAAAAGAAAGGTATTTAACCAATGTTTACAAAAATTCAACTTTTAGCAGATGGGTCTTTCGATCCTAGTTTGAAAAACCAACTCAACAATATTAAAAACAAGACACAAATTGTTGAAGCAGGGAAAGAGTCTCAAAAGGACATGGTTGGTATGGCACAATACGCTTTATTTGCTTTGATTCTTGTTACTGTAGTTCTTGGAATTAACTGGGCAAGAAAACATGATTGGAAAAAAGCTATCCCTGCATTTGGCGTAGCAGTCTTGGCAGGCGTTATCGGTTGGCTTATCCTACCTAGCTTTGCAGGATAAAAAATAATAAAAAAGAGAAGTGTAAAAACTTCTCTTTTTTAATCTAAAAAACTAGCAAAAAAACTAGTAAAAATAAAATTATTGTGTTATAATTAAGTTACGTTTAAGAAAGGAAAGGGGAGATTATTGGTGAGTAAAGACCTTATTGTATACGGTTGGAAAGTACCACGAGACTTAGTGGAAGAATTTAACCGTGTAAAGAAAGAACAAGGGATCAAAACCAACACAAAAACCTTGGACTTTATTATTCGTGATTATTTTAAATAAAAGAAAAAGGAGATTTTCTTATGTCGACAAAGAAAACTTTTGTAACGCTTGCTTGTGCAGTAGCGTTATTCTCGCTTGTAAATGCGCCCTCAATCTTGGCGGAAGACGCAACAGTAAGCCCAGACGCAGTTGTAACAACAACTAAACCATCTGAGGCTACAGTTCCAGCTACAGATACAGTAGATACAGGTAATAAAGGAACAGAAACACCTGCTGTACCAGTTCCATCTAAAAGCGAGAACACTACCCCTGCTGTACCAGAAGTTCCAACTGTTCCTTCAACAACAGAAACTAAGCCTTCTACAGAAGAAACTAAGCCTTCTGATGTAAAACCTGAAACAGGTAAGGAAGAAAAACCTTCTACAGAAGAAAAGAAAGACGAAAACAAACAACTAGCCCCAGAAAAGAAGGATAACACAAACCTTCCAATCGTTGACCCAACAGTTCCAAATACTAAACCTATTGAAACAAACAAAGGTACAGTAACGGGTACAGAAAATGGTAAAGTCATTATCAAAGACGCTACCACAGGTCAAGAACGCAAAGTAGCACCAGAAGAACTTGGTGGTAAAGTTGAAAAAGATGGTACAGTTACCATCAAAGAAAAAGATGGCAAATTGACACGCCTTCCACACACAGGAGTAGAAGAAAGTATTCCTATGGTAGTGGCAGGTATCACAATGCTTACTTCTGGCTTTGGACTTCTTAAACGTCCACGCAAGAAAGCATAATATTGGCTTCAACTAGCCTCCTAAATCATGAAGTTGACTAATCGTTGAAAAAGGTAAACAAAAATGTTTACCTTTTTTATTCAAACAGACTTGTAATTATGATTAATGTATGTTACAATGGTTAAAGGTTTTGATGGAATAGTTGCGTGTTCCTCAGAACTTATGAGATAGGCTCTCCATTATGGAGAAAAACTTAATTTCTTTTGGATACGGTAGGTATGTTCGTTGCGGTTCTCCCTACCGTATTTTTGTTTTCAAAAAGTTCTTATTATTACAAGGAATAACAACAGATACATAGTTTAATGTGTTATAATTAATGAATAAGATTTTTTAATTAAGAAAGGTATTTTTTATGAAAAAGAAACAAGTGCTTGTTGGTTTAGGTGCAGTTGCTATTGTAGCAGGACTAAGTAATCAAGTAAAAGCAGATGAAACAACAAAGGCGGATTTAAAACAACCTGAAACGACTAAGAAAGTAGTTGAACAGGTAGTGAAAACTCCAAATGAAGATGATGTTAAAAAAGCTAAAAATGAACTTGATAAAGCTAATAGTGAAGTTGAAGCTAATCAAAAAGTAGTAGATAACACAAAAAAAGAACAAGAAACAGCGTTAAAAGAAACAAATAATGCTGAAAATGAAGTTAAAAAAACTCAGGAAATTGCAGACAAAGCAACACCTAGTGAGATCAAAAATGCGCAGGAAAATGTGGGAAAAAATCAAGCTACAGTAAATGAAGCTGAAAAAACTTTAGAAAACGCCAAACAGGTAGACCAGAAAGCACAAGAGGCGATAAATGCACAACAAAAAAATGTGACAGACGCTACAAAACAAGTAGAAAAAGAGAAATCAGATGTAGAAACTGCTAAAAGTAAAGTTAAAGAAGCTGAAAGTGCCTTTGATTCTAAAACGCTATTGAAAGCACAACAAGACGCAGGAGTGCTTGAAGAAAAGGTCCAAAAAGATCAAGAAGAAGTTAATGCTCTAGCAAATGAAGTTACTAATGCAAAAAATAAACAAAAAGATCTTGTAGAAAGTGGGAATAAAACACGTTCCAATCTTGAAGCTGATTTAAAAAATGCAGGTGATGAATATTTAACAAAAATCATTACACACGAACTCGAACGAAAAGAAGTTCCTGAATATGAAAGCAAGACAAGCCCTAAAGAGGAGAAAACCTTTGTAGGCGGAGACGGAAAAACTTATTATACAGTAGCAAACGAAGATGTTGATTTTGATGGTGAAAAGACAGAAACAATCGTCATGAAGTCAGAGGAAGATTATAACACTCCCCACGTTGTTGATTATAAGAAAGTCTCGGAAGAAGTTCGTAAGTATCTAATTGAATTGCGTAAGATTAATGGGATTGATATTCCTGTACCAGAAGTGACGGATAAAGCGTTGAAATACGCCAAAGCCCGTTCTGATGAAATGATCGCAAAAGATGAATTAAGTCACGACACTAAATTAAAAAAATCGGATTTTGGTTTACGAGGAAGCACAGAAAATGCCTCGGCAGGAACGTTACCAGAGAAAGCTATTGAAAGTGAAAAAGAACTAGCTTACAATCTTATTTTACGCTATTTTAACGACTACAGTAATGCTTCTGCTTATGGAACAGATCGCCCAGATGAAGCAAATAGAATGAATTATGGACACAGGATTCCTCTTTTAAGTGCGTCAGGAACAGGAATAGCGGTTGGTAGTTCTTTTGATAAAAACTCGCAATATGGCAATTATGGAACGTTGCAGTTTGTTACTGACGATCCAAATCACCCTGTTTATCCAACTGTTGAGGGTAGTTATACTAGCACATGGCACTTAGCTAAAGCAGAAAATAAAGATTCTGATCCAGACCATTCTGAGTTTTATTATAATGGGAAACGTGTTAAGTTTCTTCCAAAAACGACTTTTGTTTATGTATGGAACGAAACTACCCACCCTAAAAATCCCGTTTACGCAAAAGCAAAAGAGGCACTTGATACCTTTAATGCCAAACAGGCTAAAGATGAAGCAACTATTTCTCAAAAACTAGCTACACTTAATGCTGAATATGACACAGCCAAAAATATTCTTGAAAAAGACAGAGCAGATTTGAAAAATGCTAATGATCGTGTAGCTGATCTTACAAAAGATAACGAAGAAAAAGTTAAAACTTTGAAGTTGGCTCAATCTGAACTTGCTAAACAAAATGACAAATTGGTTAATGCTCAAACTAATTTAGAGAAGCAAGAAAGCGAATTGAGACGTTTAAAAACAGTTAAGGAAAATACCTTTAACCTTGTTAAAGAAGCTGAAAAAACTTTAACGAAAGCAAAAACTGAGCTTGAAAAAGCGCAACAATACGTATCAGACTTACAAAATGCTCCAAAAAATCTTGAAGTTGCTAAAAAGCATTTGTTGGAAGCTCAACAAAAACTTAATGTAGCACAAAAGAATTATGATGAAGCAGTTAAAAAGCTAAATTCTGTAAAAGCTCAACGAGAAGAAGTTCAAAAGAAATATGTAACTTTAAGCGAAGAATATAACAAGTATATTAAAGCTAAACAAGAAGCGGAATTACAGGAAAAATTAAAACGTGAATACAATGTGATTGTTTCTAAAGGTTTAACCCCTGTAGCTGTAACAGATACGAAAGGTAAAATTATTGCTTATAAAGTTGCTGAAAGTCCTTCTAAGACAGCAGTACAACGTAATAAAGCTGTATACGGAGCAAAAGGTTTAGTTCTTCCTCAAACAGGAGACCAGACAAGAGAAACGCTTGCAATGGCGAGTGTGCTTGCTATTACAGCTCTAGGATTTGTAAAATTAAAACGCAAGGAAAACTAAGTTGATTAAAAGATAAGGTTTAAGTGCCTTATCTTTTTTAATTTCTTTAACTACAAAGAGTTAGGAAACAAAAATGATATAAATACAATATATAAAAAGCAATGAAAAAATGCGTAGGCGCTTTAAAAATAAGTAACAAAATGATATAATAGATTTATAATTTTTAGCAGGGGGGTGAAAGAATGAAAACCAAACGAGATATTTATATGTCTATGGCTACAGATTTGAACTTTACAAAAGTTAGATCAAGAGAGGCAGTTGATTATATCTTTAATAAGATTGCAAATTTTTTATCTGAGGGAGAAAAAATTCAATTTCGTGGATTTGGCAACTTTGAGGTACGAGAACGTGCTGAACGTAAGGGGCGCAACCCACAGACAGGTGAAACTATTAAAATCAATGCTAGTAAAGCGCCTGTATTCAAAGCAGGTACAGCTTTAAAGGAACTTGTAAATAAATAAAATTAAGTATAGGAGACAATGAAATGGCTTTTAAAAATGAAAAATCTTTTGGCTTTCGTAAAGCAAAAAATGTAACTACTATTGTTGGCACACCAGTAGGATCTAGTGTTAAAAAAGTTGCTTTGGTAACAGCAGTTGGGATAGCAACTCTTGTAGGAGCAAACGTGGCTTCTGCTGATGAAGTACAAACAGATAATGCCCTAAAAACAGAAGTAAGTACGCTACCTACAAAAATTGAGACAGGAATTTCAACGAGTGTCCCAGAAGGCGCAACACAAGAACAGGTGGCGCAAGAGATTGATAAGGCACAAGATACGCTGAAATCTAATGTTAAAACAGCAAAAGAGGTTGGGGTAGTTGTTAAAGAAGGTGAAACAAAAGAAGTAACCATTAACAATGACAATGCACACCAAAAAGGTGAAGAAATTTTGACTGACCTAGCAAAACAAGAAAAAACATTAAAAGAAGCGACAGAAAAACAAGTCACCAATCAGAAAGCCTATGAAAATAGCACCAAAGACTACAAGGAGACTGTATCTAAAGGGCAAGATAAACTTCAAAAATCTGCAAAAGGGGTTGATGAAGTTGTAAATGAGGCTAAGAAAATTGGTATCAACGTTAAAGAAGTATCTTCTACTACTAGCCCTAAATATGAGAAAATTCAAGGTTTAGAGGGTGAAGAGTTGTTGAAAGCAAACGCTGAGAACTTATCCTTGTATGATAAAGCTGTAGAAGAAGGGGTTAAAATTCAAGATCAATCTAAAACAGAATTAAAGCAAGCTATTGACACCTATAACGCAGATAAAAAAGCATACAGCGATAGCAAAGCTGAACGTGATCTTGCTGTATCTAAAGGTCAAGCAGAAATCCAAAAATCAACTAAGTCTGTTGATGAACAAGTTGCTCTTGCTAAGAAAAATTCTCTTGCTATTGTAGAAAACACAACAAACCGCAAGCCTCAATACAAAGATGTTTCTAATTTGAAAGGTGACGCTTTGCGCAAAGCGATAAAAGAAAATATCAAATTGTACAACGAGGCGGTTAAAAGTGCGACTGCAAATATGGATCAATCTTCCTCAGAAGCTAATAAAAAAATCAATGAATTTTTGACCGCAGACGCTAAATATAAAAAAGGTATTGCAACAAACACAGGTTTGAAATGGCAAAGTGGCGTTACATTGTCAGGAAGTAATGGCGCAGAAAAAATGACAGGTAACGAAGATGTGATTGACGAAGGAGATCATACGTTGCGTTTGGCAGGAACTTACGCTACACAGTCTCTTGCTTTAAATCAAAACACAGACGCAAACTTTAATAATATCTTTAAAATCAATGGGAAAGGCACAGTTCACGTTAAGAATACAACAAACGGTGATGTAGATATTACTTTCTCAGAAATTAATTCTCCATACAACACAGGAACTTATGTAGCTGTATGGGGAGATAATAATGGGGGAATTGCTTGGTCTGTATTTGCCCTTTATAACGGTAGTGCTTCATCTTCTGGCGGTGGAGAAGCAGGTAGCACCGGTAGCGGTGCAGGTATCGCAGGTCGTATCTTGAACTATGTATATTCATATAAAGCGGAAGTTGCAACAACAAATGGAGTGTCAGTTGTAACGTTCAATGATATTGATAATACGCAAACTGTTGTAGTAACTGGTTTAGACGGTTCAAAAGTTGAAACTGGTAAAAATATCACTGCAAAAGGAAACTCTTATTCCGCAGGCGCAGGAGACGTTTCGCAAGGATCATCAGGTATCTTGGATAGCAATGGGGTTCGTTGGACTTTTGAAGAAGCTAAGAAGCAAAACTTTTCATTTGTTCACTCAGTTGTAGGAAACAATACTTCTATTGTAGGAGGAATTTTTGGTTCGGCTTCTCAAATTGCACAAGCCCCACAAAAACCGCTATTGTCGGTTAAAAAAGAAACGGTAGAAATGCCAGAAGCACCAAAAGATGTAGCTTCTCCATCTTATACAGTTAAGAAGGTGAATGTAGATGTGCCACAACAACCAGAAGCACCAAAACCAGTTGAAGCAGAAGTTCATTATTATAAAGTAACTACTACTCCTGAACAACCAGAAGCACCAAAACCACAAGCCCCACAAGGGAAAGTGTTGCCTCACACAGGTACAAAGGCAAGCACAGCTCTTATGCTTGCAGGACTATCACTAGCAGGTATTGGAGTAGGTGTAGCGTTACGAAAAAAAGAAGAAATGTAAATTAATAAAAAAGTCTATGAAAGTTCATAGGCTTTTTTAGGTTCACAGGGTTGACAAATCAAAAACAAGAGTGTATAATATAAAGATAAAAAAGAAGGAGTTCGAGGAAATTGATCTACAGAGGAGAAGAGTTGATAGAGTTGCGCCCTTGGCAGAAGTCGGCTCTAGTTCGTAGTAGAAGGGAGATTGATGGTATTTTCCTTGAAGCGTTAGGCGGACGTGGTAAAACTATTGCTACAATGGCAATTATTCAGGAAAAAAAGGCAGAGCGAGTTTTGATCCTGAATAATAAGACTGCTATACTTAACGGTTGGGAGAAAGACGCACAGGAGCTAAATTTAGGCTATCCTGTCGCTTTTACAGTTAAAACCGATAAATGGTTAAGGACGAAAGCAAACGCTCTTAGAGAGGCTGAGAAGGGGCTAAAAACGCTTCGTAAAAAAATAGGGGTACGGAAACTCTATAGACAAAATTCAAAATATGTAGAATTACACGAAAACGTGAAACAGTTGAAAGCAGAATTGGACTATGATGTGCTAGTCATAGATGAATGGCAGGATATGTGTAGTAATCAGACTTGTAAGGACTATCTACATATCCAGAGAAAGTACACTATTGGTTTATCTGCAACGCCTATTAGACGCAAAGGGGAAAATTTTTACCCCCTAGAAAAGACCTTCTTTAAGATACAAGAACCGTCAAATAGGCAGGAGTGGCTTTTTAAGTGGGGAACTCTAGTTTATGATTCTTATTCTGCGACAAAAGCAAAGTGGAAAGATTTTGCGGACTATGAGAGTTATATTGCACAGCTAGACAACCGTGGAAATTTCATGTGTTGTGAGGAAATAGAGAACATAGAGCAAGCTGTATTAAATAATGGCTTTCCAAAAGAGCTTTACCTAAAACGTGTTTCAATCCCTGATAAGAACAAAGAAAAGCTGAAAAGTTTTAGAAAGTTCAATATTTTAGGTGTAGATGGCGAATACGTCATGGGAAAAGGCTCTATGTCCAACAAACATACAGAACGCCTACTTAGACAAGCAGAGGTTGTCATTGAAGATGGCAAACTGACCGTAGATAATACTAAGATCAGTCCTGTAATGAAAATGGCAGGGGGAATGTTAGAGAGGTCGTTCAATCGAAAAGAGGGGCTGACAGGTGGTGTAGTTGTCGTTTGTGAAAGTAAAAAGGTAGCGTTAGCAATATACGAACACTTCAAAGGTAATTCATTGGGTTTATGGACTGGTGATAAGCAAATAAATCATTTAAACAGTTCTAACTTAGTTGCGACAGCAAAAGTAATGGGAACTGGTGTAGATGGCTTACAGTACCGTTTTGACACTATGATTGTATTAGATCCAAAGCAACAGGGAAGCGGTGAATTTAATGATTATAGACAATTACAATGGCGAATATCAGGAGCAAGACAACAACACAAAGTGAATATTGTTGAAGTTGTCTATATAGAGGAATGAAGTTATGGGAAAAGTGAAAAATATATTAAAGAGTTTATTTAGGAAAAAGAAGAAAGTACATATTCTTCTTGATATTGATGGAGTATTAAATCCAAACCATGAACCCTATGGTGATTATGAAGTTATCACACACCCTTGGGGGAAATGGACAGTACGAACAAATGTGTTAAAGTGGCTTGAAAAACTTTCAAAAATGGAATATGTTCAGGTCCATTGGATCTCTACTTGGGAAGATGAAAGCAACACCATTAATACTTATCAAAAGATAAAAGATTTTGACTACTTTGTAATCAACGGAACGGTTACAGAAGGAAAGTTAAAAGCGATTAAGGAGCAACTTATTCTAACTAAAGGCGATACGGTCATTGCAATAGATGATAGTTTAGATAAAGAGGATCTGTTAATTCTAGGATCAGTTGAAAAGCAACATGAATTAGTGTCAGAAATTTTAAGTATTGCTGACGAAAACCAGAGTTCGCTTCACGTTATAATTCCTGATAGGAATATTGGAATAACTGATGAAGAAATAAAAATGGTAGATCATTTTATCAAGCAAACACTTACAGCATAAAAAGGTTATTGAAATATTTATAACAACGGTGTATAATATAATTATGGGAAGAAGAAAAGATGTGGTGGTGAACCGCTTATTTGAAATTATTAAGCCAACCGCAATACCCAGAGTTCCAATGGCAGTAGCTTTAAGTAACTATAGTGGACTAAATGTAGAAGCAGTTAAAGAAATCGCTGTAGAACTTAATAAATGTCGCAGGATAAACAGTTTGCCAAACTATCGAATGGTGAGCATTTTGTTACGAGTGCTTCCAGATGATGATATAAGGTATATTTTAAAACTGAACCGAGAAGCTAGGTATGGCAATGAACAAAGAACTCCTGATGAATTGCTTGCTATTGGTATTTTCAAAAAAAGAATAAATGAAAAGTTTGGGAAAACCATAAATAGTACCTTTTCAGAATTAGTTAAAAAACACGTTGATCTAAATGTTATTCCGTGTGAACCAATATTAGATGAATTAGAAGAATATTTTAATAATAGTGAAATGATGATCCTCAGAATGGTAGTTAGGGGTTACAACCCTAAAAACGAGGACGATTTAAATACTATTAGTCTGCTGAGTGCAGAACATAGACAGATCATAAGAGAAAATAGAAAAAAAGAAAGGGATAGACTGTTATATGAGTACGAAAAAAAATGTAGAAACTGACGCAAATGAAAAGAAAAAATACCCTCACGTTGCAAAACGATATTTGAAACGACACTATAAAAAAGTATTAGAAATTCAACAAAAATATCGTGATGAAAACCGAGAGAAAGTTCGTGAATGGCACAAAACAGCCCAACAAAAATTTTATGAAAAAAATAAGAAAGATCCTGCTTACCAGTCACGGAAATATTACAGCAATCAAAAATCAATGTTTAAAAAATATGTTTTTAATCATGCAGTAGAAGAAGAATTGCAATATTTCCTAGATGTATTGGAAGCAAAAATGAATAAGAAAGTTGTTAAACGATCTCCCCAAATTCCTATTGATGATAAGGAGATCCAAAAAATGCGCACAATAGCATTTCGTTTCATTAACAAAAATATTGAGCCTAAAGATTATGAACAAGTTCAATCGTTCATTAACGAGGCACTACAAGCGCTTGGATAAGTTTTTGCATGAAATTTAAAATCTTACTCTTGCTTGTAAATGTAGGTGCTATTTATTATGTGTATCTAAATAAAAACCCAGAGGACACTTTGCTTGGTTTGTTTATCTTGGTTTTAACGTACCTTTACTTATTTATTAGGTATATGTTTTACAAGCCCCTACAAAGAAAAAAGCAATAATCTCCTTTTAGAAGCCTTTCAGGGCTTCTTTTTTTGTAAATGAGCCTGTTTACATAAAGGATCGAAAAAGCTGTATACTAGTGATAAATAATAAAAAACAGGAGAAATGCTGATGGCTTTTGAAAAAATTATTGAATTTGATAAGGATAACCGTTTTAAAGTAAAATTGGAAGTTGGGAATATTGACACTTCAACCGTATGTGAAGTTGAAATAGATAATGATATCGCTAATATAGAGCGTAGTGACGATAATTCTTTTTCTTTCAACGTTAGGGAATTTTATATTGGTGAGGGTGTAGTAGAAAACGAAGCTGGACAATACGAAGATTGGAGCTGTAAGTATAATGTTGATAGAGTTTGGTCGCTAGACTTAGAATACGGTGAGCTTTCTGTATGGAATACAGAAGATAAGAACGAGCTGAGATTTACAGAATCAAACTTCCCAGATGGTATGGATAGTTTAGACTTTGATCTTGATTTAGAAGGCTTTTATGATGTGTATGTTACCTATGAAAAGATAGAGAGTGAAAAAGAAGGCGTTGGTTTAATGACTTTAAACTGTCGAGATATGGACGGTGGAACTAATTATGGCACAGGGATTGACGTACCAGATGTAGAGTTGAGTGACACAGACTTAGAAAAACTAGCTGATTGGTATGTAAAATACTATGGGAATGGTTCAGTAACAGTCGAAGACGTTAAAAATCATGAATATGACAATGAGATCAAAGAAATTATTGAACAAGCAATCCTAGATAATGCAACAGTTTATGACGAAAAAGCAAGAAAATATTACAACCAGACTGTAAAATCCTATTATGTAGCATATTCCGCAAAGGTAAATTGTTCTTTTGGGCTAAACGGAATGGCTTTCAATATTAATTATGATGAAATAGAACGTCATTTTCCTTTAAACAGAGGTTTAGAGGACTATTCTAAAGTCATTGAGTTAGTTGAAAAAGACGAGCTTGACAATCTATTTTCAGATAGCGACAAGGACGAGTTGGAGCGATTAAAAGTAGATATTAAAGATAATTACTACTCAGTCGCAAGCGTTCCTGTAACAGTTGATTGGGAATTGTGTAAAGGTTTTGCAAAAGAAATAGGTGTATCTGATGAATCCCTGACAGAAGTTAATCTAAACCGTGCTTTGGAGCTTGCTTTAGAAGATATTGCTAGTGAGTACAGTAGAAAATTGTATTGCTTTGTCTATGTTAAAGATGGATTGATCCATGTTGGAACAAATATCGCAGAATATGAAGATAGAGCAGAAGAAAATCTTGAAACAATAGGCAAATTATCCCTAGAGGAGGATTACTTAGGCATTTTACGCTTGTATGTGTCAGGAGAAATGCAGGACGAGTTAAGTAAAACGATTGAATACAAAGATTGTATGACAGTAGTTTGGAGCAATATACTAGAATTTAAACGAGCAAAAGAAAAAGTAGATACCTATATCCAAGAAATCAATGCAAAAGTCAATAATATCTTGCCTAGTCTGATGGAACGTATCTTGAATGTTGCTAAAGTCGAGGAAAACAAAGAGTGGATCGTTAAGAAAATAGAACTTGCAAAAGAGCTAGAGCAAGCAGTGGTAACTTATCTAGGTGCTAAAAGGAAAATGCGTAGCGAACTAGAAACTGATAGACTGCAAAGATTAAAAGTTGATACAGCAATTATTGAAACACTCAACCTAGATATTTCAACAGTAGGCGCTTTAAGAACAGGCGTTGAGACTTTGAAAACAGTTTTAGGAGACTTGAAAGTAGGGAAATCATCATTCTCTATGTTGCAGGTGTCAGAAATTAAGTTTGAAGAAGTGTTGAAATCAGAATCAGGTACTTGCTCATTGGTTCTTGATGAAATCCGTGTAAAACTTGAACTACTACTAAGAGAATATAGCGACAATGAAAAGGTGGCGCAAGAAATTGAAGAAGCACTAGCACTTACAAAACAACCGAAAGTCATTACAGCAGAAGACGAAATGATAAATGCTTGGAATAAGTACATTGGATTTGAAATGGAGAAATAATTAAATGGCAGATGTTGATATTAAAAGCGTGGACGAGGCTATATATGCTTTAAAAAACGGTGATTTTTCAGAAGTGGGAGTATTGTTAGAAGTTATTGTATCAACTTTAGATGGCAAAGGTAAAATAGGTACGCCTACCATATTGTCAGAATGTAGACAGATCCTAGATGAAATAGAAGTGCTAATAGATGGGGTTATATCAAAAAAACAAGAATTAGAGCAAAAGCTGAATACCTTGGCTGACGGAGATACGTTTGAGCGTAGGCGTTTAATTAATAAAAAAACCATGTACGAATCTTTTCGGGAAAAAATTGATAAATTTGATAAAAAGATGGAAGAGATGGAAGAATTTGAAATTCCAACTACCTTATCAATCGTTGCTAAAGAGAAATTGCGAGATTGTGTAATAGTAGACCGTTCGGATCTGGCAATAGCTATGTCAGGAGTTAATAACGCCCTATGTTCTGATTTTGATTGGGAAGAGAAACTGTCAACCCTTGAAGCGACAAACCAAAATTGTACACAGGTCCTACATAGATTGTATGATAAAGTAGCTGAATTAAGGACAAGATTTACGAAAGTAATAGATGATTGTATTGCAAACTATGAGTATTTCGACAAAACAATGGAAGAACTTGAAGAGTATAAAGGCAAAGTGAATCAATGTTTTAGAATGGCAATGATTTACCTAGAAAATGCTAAATATATGTGTGGGAAGTACATTTCTTTTAAACTTTTAGAATAAATTGAGGGGCTGAAAAGCCCTTTTGTTATGCGGTTTTTAACCACCAAAACAAAAAAACATAAAAAAATAATAAAAAAATCGCAAAAAAGTCTTGACAATAAAAATCAAAAGTGTATAATATAATCATAAAGAGTTCGCAAGGGAGTTCCTAAGCGAAAAAATATTTTAAAAAAGAAAAAGGAGTTTATCTCATGGATAACAAAAAAACAATCGCAACAATCGCTACATTAGCAACACTTGGTACAATTGGAACACAAGTTACATACGCTGACGAAGTTACAAATAATGTATCAGAAAATACTGTAGCAAGCACAAATGAAGTTAAAGAAGTAACAGAAGCACAAGTCGCAACAGCAGAAGTGACAGCAACACAAGCACAAAAAGAAGTGGAAGCCCAAAAGGAAACAGTAGATCAACAAACTAAAGTTGTTGAAGAAAAAACTGCTTCTGTCCAAACAGCAAAATCAGAAGTTGCAAAAGCTGAAACAGTTGCTAAAGAAGCAACCCCAGAAAACATTCAATCCGCAAAAGCTAACGTTGAAACTGCAAAAGCTGAAATCAAAGCAAGCGAAGCTAAAGTAGCAGACAAACAAGCTGATGTGAACGAGGCAACAACAAAAGTTGCTAACCAAAATAATAAAGTCGTTACAGCTCAAAAAGAAGTAAACAACGCTCAAAAAGAAGTTGAAACTGCTAAAGCAGACGTGAATAAAGCACAATCAATTCTTGACGGAACAGGTGCTAAAGAAGTAATTTCTAAAGCAGAACAAACACAAGCTAAAGTAAATGCAGATAAAGAAGTAGTTGCTAAAGCTCAAACAAAACTTGATGAAGCTAAAAAAGCTGATGAAACACGTTCTAAAGCTATTACAGAGGCTAAAAAAGATCTTGCAGTTAAAGAAACTACAGCTAATAAAGCAGACAAAACTTTGGCGGACGCTTCAAAAGTTGCTGAACAAGCAAAAAATACTTTGGCAGACAAGAAAGTTGAGTTTTCTAAAGCGGAAGCAGACTTTAAAGCAACAAACACTATTGTAGTACCTGCTAAGTACATTGAAGCCCTAAAAGCCTATAAAAACTATGAAGATCTGAGCGAAGAAGGCGATAAAAAACGTTCGGAAGCTGAACAACAACTTAAAGCTATGAACAGCGAAATGGCTTCCTTGAATAAGTTTAATTCAAATTCTAATGATAATGGAATTACGCTGACGCTTGGTTCGTTGACAGATGAACAAAAAGCGGAATTGACTTTCTTTGCAAATGATCTCTTGAATCAAATTCGTGAAGCCTTTGGAACGAATAAAGTAGTTATCTCAAAAGGAGCTATGAAGTTTGCTGATGAAGTAGCTGATCGCTATGTGGCTGATAATTGGGATTGGGATAAAGTTATTTCAGAAGGTCATGACGAGGCAGGTATTGAAGATCTTGCAGGTAAAAACGGACTGTTTGAAGGGCAATTCTATGAGAATATGTTTACAGAGTACGGTAGTCGTTCTACAATGACTATGAACCGTGCAAAACAGCTAGTGTTTGAAGCCTTTGTAAGTTTCCTTTACAACGGTCAAGAGTGGGAACACGCAGGTTCGGTTTCAGGCGTAACTTCAACAGAAGATAAACAATTTATGGGTATTGCACTATCTTCACGAAAAAATGTGACAGGCGTTCATTTGATTACTGTTGCAGAACGTCTTATCCGTGAGGGATCATCATTTGATACAACAGCTATCGTCAACCCTGATACAAAAGAAGTTATTGAAGCACGTTATAACAACGCTAAAACTTCATTGGAAAACGCCAAAACAACTTACAACAATGCCCAAACTGATCTTGCTAACGCCCAAAACGGCAAAAAACAAGCTGATACCGCACTTTCAGTAGCTAAAAAAGTCTTGGCTGAAAAAGAAGCTGTAAAAGTACAAACACCAGAAGCACAATCAACTCTTGACAAAGCACAAGAAAACTTGGTAAAATCTACTGCTGACAATGAAAAGGCTCAAAAAGCTGTAGCTGAACTTAATGCTGATATTCAAGCAAAACAAGCTAAATTGGCACAAGCAAAAGCTGTATTGTCAACAAAACAAGATGTCCTAAATGCTAAACAAGCAATTCTAAACGCTGAACAAGCTAAATTGGCACAAATTGAAGCGGAACTTGCAACTGTTAAAGAAAACCTTGAAACTGCTAAAGCAGAATTGAAACAGGCAGAAAAAGCACTTGTAGTAGCTCAAACTAAAGTTCAAACTTTAGAAAATACTCCTGTTAAATTGGCAGAAGCAGAAAAAGCACTTGCAGAAGCAAAAAAAGCACTTGCAGAAGCAGAAAAAACATTTGAAGTTGAACAGGCTAAATTGGCGGAGTTGACTACTAAACGTGATGAAGCTAAAACAGCTTACGAAACTATCAAAGCTCAATTTGATAAGCAAGAAGAAGCTAAGAAACAAGCCGAACTAGAGCGCAAACGTGAAGAGTTGGCAAAACAAGGTGTCCAAACTGTTCCAGTAATTTCTACAACAGGAAAAGTAGTTGACTATGTAGCTCAAAACGAACCTAAAAATGTAGTTAAATTGACTGTGCAAAGCGGAACTGAATTTGCTGACGCTTCAAGTGAACTTGAATCAGTTGCTTACAATGCTCCTGAAACAATTAGTCACAAACAGTTGCCTACTACTGGTACAAAAGTGAGTGTTCTAACTTTTGTTGGGGTGTCATTGCTTGCTATGCTTGGACTTGGAGTTCAAAAAAAGAAAGAAGGTAAATAATGGGGCTAATTAAAGTTCTACCTGAACATAAAAAACGTAAACGTGCTAAACGTGAAGTGGAACAGGTTTCTACGAAAGAAACCGAAACAACCAATATTCCTGTAGGAAATAGCATGAATCCTTATTCTGAAACCAAAGAGGTTCATGTGACTGTAGGAGAGGGGGGAATAGAAATTTCTGAACGCCCTAAAGGCTATGAAGAAAAGGTTGTCGAACAAGACCAAAATTCTACGGTTGAAGTGGCTACAGAGGAAAAAGTTTCAAGCGAAGAAAGTTTTGATCCTGCAAATTTATATGATAAAAGCGAAACGCCCCTTGATGTGGATAAGGAAAAGATTATTGTTCCAGAGCTTTTTATGAAGTGGTTAGAAGAAACAGACCGTAAACAGGGAGTTTTCAAAGCCTATAGTACGTTGGCAAACGAAGGGGAACAAGAGCTTGTCGATTGGGTTGACAATCATCAGGACGAGTTTATGCTGATCTGGAAAGGTGAACTTATCCCAGAAGTGGAAGAAGCCCTATATGAAACTGCTATGTTCAATTATGGTAAGTACCCTAACGTGTTGGTAAAAACGCTAGAAGGAAAAATCATGATGAAAACCTATGAAGATATGCTTTCTACTGACGAACTTCATTTGACAGAGGAAGAAATTCGTGAGGATTGGACCTTCCTATTCGAGAATGGCTTCTCTAAACGTGTATATTTTGAATAAAAAAGAAAAAAAGAGAGAGTAAAAATGAAAAAGAAAATCTTAATGTCGTTTGCCTTGGTGGCTTCTGTGATCGCTATTGCTATGCCTATTGCGTCTGCAATGGAAAACAATAACCTATCATTGCGTGAGCAGGCAGAAAAACTAGAAGCAAAAGCACCAAAAGATCTACCAAAACGCACGTTACCTAAAAACTGTGCTGTAAAATAAGAAAAGGAGAAATGTAATGTCTTTTATCAATGTAGCCTCAATCACGATCATGTTCTTGGTATCTAGTGGGTGGATCAGTCGTTTTAAAAGCCAAAAGATCCAAAATATCCTCGAAACGTTCCTGACGTTCCTACTGTTTTATGTATTCATGTTGTTTGGTTTTTCAATTATGAAACTAATTGAAGTTGGTACGTTACAGGAAATGTTGAATACCCGTGTAGAATATATGGTATACCTTGTGTTTATCGTTATTGTTGTCTTTGCAAATATCCGCAGAACAGGATATGAAATGTTAGGAGAACACTATGACGATTAATAAACTAGAAAAAGTAGAAAAATTAGTTTTAACGGAAGAAAATTTTCCTGTATTCTATGCTAAAAAGATTAACGAAGTAGAACAAAAGGCGTTAAAATGTGAAATGCCTGTCAAACGGTCTATTGAAGTTAATCTTCAAAAACTGGAACAAGAACTTACCTCAGAGGAATTGGCTGAAAAGGTTGGGAAACAGTTGTTCAACATTATGGACGAAGTTAGACGTAACCAGAATATGCTTGACCTTTACGAATCAGGGAAGTTAGAAAATCGTCCACGAATTGAAGAAACGATCATTCAAATTTTGCCTTTAGAAAACCTTTACCACTATATTGGTGCAGAAGGTGTAAATCAATTTTTGGAATTAATGCTTACTGTAGGAACTAAGTGTGGCTATTATCTAATGGCTATCAACAATGGTAAAAACGAATCAATTCCAGTTGAATTATATGGGCGATTTAAAACAGTTGTGACAAAGAGTGGCTTAGAGGAAGCTAATTACTTAACCTACTTAGGCAATACTGAGGAAGTGAAGAATTTTGCTACGGAGCTAAACAAGGAAGGTTCAAAAGAAAACTTTGTCGTGAAAAATCAATAAAAAGGTCTGCAATAAGCAGATCTTTTTTGTTGTGATAAATAAAAGCAAAGACACAAGAAATGTAAAAAATATAATAAAATAGAATTACAAATAAGGAAAGGTTAGACAAATTATGGTAGTTTTTAATGAACAAGATATAGAAAGATTGAAAAGTGTCAAAAAGAGAATTAAATATGTGAAATATTCAAAGAGAAGCCTAGAATTAGTCCTTGACTATGATTTGATCCGTTCATTCGCAAAGTTTTCAGGAGTTGATTTACAAGATACGAGTGGGGCAGATATGGAAAATGCTTCTCAGGTGATTTTAGATAAAATTGCTACAAAATATGGAAGTGGTTCTTCTCATATTAGACCAGTTATTCATCAAAACATTATTTATTTAGAAACAGATTTAAGGGAGTATTCAGATGAAGTTGTCGATTTTATAAAAACTCTTGCTGATACAGAAATTGTAGAAGAAAATGGGAAGTTGGTGGTTAACTTAAATGGGGAAATAGGGAAGGAAGAAAAAGTTCACGAAGCTATTGAGAAACTTGAGCAGATGATCCGTGAAAAAGAAAAAATAGAAAAAATCATTGAGGAACAAATAGAAAAAATTGATTTTGAACTAGGTCAATGTTTACCTGATATAGTGAACCAGATCATTGTAACTAAAGAAACTAAAAAACATAGGATATGGTTGCAGGAAAAACTTAGTTTATTTGGAGGGTTAGACGAAGCAATAAACGTCTATATTAACACAAAAAATCAAGAAAAATCCACTTTTAATCTTATCGAAGAGCGACTAATCGAAGCTAATAAAGAATACGATTTTAAGGGATCGACCTATGAACAATTAGTAGAAAATTATACTGACTTTAAAGGCTTGATGAACGTTAAACGAAAACTACAAACAACTCTACTGGATTGTTTAAATGAAAAGGCTAGGATAGAGGACCTTCTAAGTCAGGAAGAAATATTTAATAAAGAAATAACTAGGTTATACAATAAAGATATAGAAAATGGGGAAGAATTGACTAAGTTTTTGAAAAAAACGCTATCTAAAATTTCAGATGAAGAAACTATAATGGCTGTAATCCAATCAGTTATCAAAAAAATTGAAAATAATAGTTTCATGATCCCTAAAGCGGTTTTAGAGGATATAGTTATTCCTGCTTGGAACAATTATACATTGTTGCCTATTGAAAAGTAAAAAAGGGTATTGCCCTTTTTTATAATAAAAAGGTTGACAAAAAATTGGAAGAAGGTGTATAATATAAATATAATTAATGGATAAGGAAACACAATGAACAGACTAAAAGAAGTAAGAAAAGAACGCAATCTCACGCAAGAAGAACTTTCTGAAATTGTGGGAGTGGAACGAAGAACAATAGGTTATTGGGAAAACGGAAAATCAAGTATTAAACCTAAACAAGCTAGGAAATTGGCAGAAGCATTAAATACAAGTGCCTCTTATTTATTAGGAATAAGTGATAAAGTGTTTCAGGAAAACATTAAAGTAGGTATTGAAGATGAAGTATATTTGCAAGGTGTCGTCATAGAAAAAATAGAAAACCGAGAGGGAGTTTTCTACGGAGTGGAGTTTCCAAATAGTCAAAAGGTCTATTTGGAAGAAAAGTATTTAACTTGTAACAATTTGAATTTGAAAGGTAATTAAGGAAAAATGATAAAGGCTGTAAAAAGATATATTAAGAAAAATCCTTACCAAACAGGGATCATTGCTTATAATTTTGGGGTATTTGCATGGCTACAAACAAGCGCTATTGCTCTTATGGGGAAATACAACATTACAATACCGCCTGTATTGCAGGGGTTTAGTACAGAGGTTATTAGATTTTTGAACAACTATACCCCTCTAACGTGGTTGTTGGTATCAATGCTACTAGCATGGGCGTTTAAGACAGTAGGAACTATCGTTAAATGGGCGATAATTATTATACTTGGATTTGTGGCGTACTACCTAGTAAAAGGATATGGGATTGCTGTGTTTGGCTAGAATATGTGATTAGAAAAGAGTGCGGAGTACAATAATGGGAAATGTGTTGAATATTGAAAAGTTTAACGAAAAATTTAGGTTAAAAGTAACAGATATAGTAGGTGATTTTTTCGGTGAAAAAACATTTTACCAATTTGAAAATTGGGAGGAAATCCAGTTTTTCCTACCGTTTGGTTACACAAAAGGTAAACGTCAAATTGAAATCACGGAGGTAATTAACGATCCTGAAACAGATCAGATCATTGGACGTACAAAAGTAAAAGTGTTTGAGATAGGAGAAGAAAGTTTTTTCGATCAAGTAAATAACGTTTTATATCTATTTGGAGATAAATTAGTTATTCCTGATGAAAGCGAAAAGTACGGAGTTGTTTTAATTGATCTTCCTTCTAAATTTACGGAGTATACTTATGTAGCAAGAAGAAAAATTTTTGAGGCTACCTATCATACGGTTCTCAATAGTGATGATATAACCTTTGTTGCAAAAGAAGGAAGTCGTGCGGTTTTTACAAAAGAAGAAGTAGAAAGCGATCCAATCTTGAGACAATATTATTTTAAAAAACTAAGAAAGTTGTAGCTTTGAGGATAAAAATAAAGAATGAAAAACTATGATTGGGCGATTGAAAAAAAGTTTGGAGAATTGACTATTTTAAGTTACACCATGCCTATAAAAGAACATAAATACCAACGAGATTGTGTCTGTCTATGTAGTTGTGGGAAAAAGATTGTAACGAGATTAAATCGAGTTTTAAGAGGAGATACCAATTCCTGCGGTCACTTGCGTTCTGAAATGGGGAAGAAGTATTCTAGTAGATTAGATCAAACAAAAGCGTATGAAGCCAGAACAAGTGTAGATAAACCACTTTCGACTTCTACTACTGGAATAAGAAATATTTCAAAATCAGATAACGAAAGCACTTATAGAGTGTATATAAGTAGACATGGGAAAACCTACAGAAAAAGGGCTAAAACTCTTGAAGAAGCAAAATTAATTAAAAAAGAATTAATTAAAAAAGCAGAAAAAGAGTTTGGTGAGGTGATTTATAAAGAACATGGCAAAATATAATTTAAAGGACTATACAAACTATATTGGAAATGTTTTTAGCGAGCTAACGATTTTATCCATTGGTGATCCAATAGGAGGAAATAAGCGGACCAGAATGTGTGTTTGTGAGTGTTCCTGTGGCGAAACGGTGGAGCGAAATTTTTTTCAGGTGAGAAATGGGAAAATTAAATCCTGCGGACATTTGAGAAGTCAAAATGCCAAAAGTCACCTTGCTAAAGTCGATCATAAAAAAGGTGGGGAAACACGCAATAAAAGTGACAAACCTTCCTCAAACAACACATTGGGAATAAAAAACGTCTATTGGGTGGAATCGGAAAAACTCTATGTTGTGAGTATTAAACGAAATGGGAAGCTCCTGAGACGTAGGAGTAAAACTCTAGCAGGAGCGTTGGAAGCAAAAAAACAACTGTTGGAAACGTTATCTAGTAATACTTAATTAAGTCATGTTCACACTAAAAGTCTTGACAGCCTATTACTAGAAGTGTATAATATAAATATAAAATAAAGAAGAGGAAATAAAATGATTAATAGTGTAGTCCTAGTAGGACGTATGGTTAAAAACGCTGACCTACGGTATACAGCACAAGGGCAAGCCGTAGCAACTTTTAGCTTGGCAGTAAACCGTAATTTCAAAAGCCAAAATGGAGAACGTGAAGCTGATTTTATTAGTTGCGTGATTTGGAGAAAGCAAGCTGAAAATTTAGCTAATTGGGCAAAAAAAGGAACGTTAGTTGGAATTGAAGGACGTATCCAGACACGAAATTACGAAAATTCACAAGGGCAACGTGTCTATGTTACAGAGGTGGTTGCGGAGAGTTTTCAGGTTTTAGAAAACAAAAACGCTCAAATGAATCGTGGAAATGGAAATGAACACGCTTCTGCTTCTAATCAGGGCGGTTTTGATAGTACAGGGGATCAAACTCCAAACTTTGGGAATGGTTTTGGTAGTTTTGGTGGAACGCCTATGGACGTTTCAGATGATGATTTACCGTTTTAATTGGGAAAAGCCCCTTTCTTTTACATAGTTAGGGGTTTCTCTTTAGATTTTTGTGGGGGAAAAAGTGTGAAATTACGTCACGTTATTTGGGGAAAAATTAAAAAAATAAAAGATGAAAAAGATATATCCTATGGTGAACTATCAAAAAGTACAGGGATAAGTAATACTACTCTTAGAACATTGTTTTCTGGTGAACCTAACTATAGAGTTGGCAAAATTATAGAAATAAGCAAGGTCTTAAAAGTTGGACTACCTCAAATATTTGGAGAAAAAACTGATAAAAGTTTGGCTTATCCAGAAACAGAAGAAGAGGCGGTTCAAAACTTTTGGAAGAGCTTGGATAGCTATTATATGAACTCAACAGGTAGCGAATATTATTCTCGAAAGAGAATTTATAGAGAAATGGGTAAATCATTTTATAAAGCTGTAAGAGAGGATAAAATTTTGCTATCGCTAGATGTTTTAGAGCAGTTTTCAAATCATCTTAAAATTAGTCCTTTACGCCTAGTATCTCAATACTACAGCATAGGGGAAAAATTGCATTTTAGAAAACAAAACAGTTTGGTCTGCTTGCACTTACAAAGCGGAAAAATGGACGTAGCTACGTTTATGATTGACGGAGATCATTCACGTTATAAAGTTGAAGATTGGCTGATGGGTATGCTTACAGGAGCAGGGGAACGAGTTCTTGTTTTAAATGATATGAACAATAAGAAAAATAAACTGCGCCTAGAGTGGAATAATAACCTGAAATTGAGCTTGGAAATAGACGGACAGGAGCTTTATTCTCAGGAAGAAGAAAAAGAAAAAGCTAACGAGTTACTTACCAAAATAAGCAGAAAAGAACAGGGCTATGAATCTTATTTGGACCTTTTAGAGGAAAAAGAGAATAGCTAAAATGTTGTCTGTGAAAACAAAGTATATAATTATAGCACGCGCCTATTTAAAAATGTAAGTAAGTATTAATAAAGAAAAGAGGTCTGTATGCCAGAAGAAAATAGCAAAATAATGATTGTTGTTATAACAGTATTGTCTTTAATGCTTGCGCTGTATGTATGTGCAGTTGTGGTAGCGTTTAGTGAAGAAATTTCAGTAACAACTGTTATTCATAATTGGTATGATGGGCTGATTGACTTTGTAAAAGAATTGTTTGTGTAAAAGGGAGTAGTATGGGTAAAATAGTTGGAGTTTTTTTGGATTTTATTTCAGAAAATTATTTAGGGATCTTAATGGTTGGAGTTGTTTTGTATTTCCTACTGTATTTGATGATTGGTAAAGCAAGCGGACTTTTTTGGAGTTTTGTTTTGGAAGGTATTTTATCGGTTTCAATCATTGTGATCCTTTCATTTGTTTGGTTATACTTAGCTATTGGTTTTTAAAGGTGGTAAATATGGAGAAAGACGAATTGGTTTTTAGCTTATTAATCGCATTTACGGTAATGCTTATTGTAGGGGTATTGTTTTTTATTTACTACAGCCTTATGTATTTTTTGAACTGAATATAAAGGACAAAAATAGAGGAGTTATGAAAGACGAGAAACCGAGAGGTGGGTAATAAAATGGGAATGACTGAATATGTTTTATTGTCGGTGATGTTTGCGATCATAATTATTGTAGTGGTGCTTCCTGTTTATATTTTCACTAAGCCTATGCTAAAAGAACTTAAAGAGCTGAATGAGGAAACGGAGCAAATGAAAATTCTGGGAAAGAAGAAATAATTACAAATAAATGTTAAAGGAGAAAAGGTAATGATTGGTATTATTTTAAGTACGCTGTGTGCAGTCGTGCTTTTAGTTGGTTTGGTGAGCATGGCAGTAGTTTCTTCATACTTTGTTATTAAGTCTATAGAAACATGGAAGCGCATAGACTGTATTAGGAAAGAGAGAGAAATTAATGACAGAAGGTCTGATCTTGGGCTACGTTCATTTACAGACATAGACTTTGAGAAGTACCCAACAATTAAAGAGCTTGAAGAACTAAATGAGAGCCTGAAAGACTTACAAAAAATTAAAAGAGTTGAACAAGGCGTAGATAGATGGTTTGAGGCTGTAAAGGTAGCAAAAGGCAAGGTCAAGCAGGAGGGTGAGATTGAGTATATTGGGCTTGAAGAATCAGGAAAACCTCAAATCCCTCTTAACTGGAACATTGATTTGCTGAAACAAAGTGACGAGGTTGCTTTTGACGAAGAACAACGTAATAGACGTATTCGAGAGGCAGAAGTGCTAAAAGATAAAGTCAACAGTTACTTTGAATCTTGCTTCAACAAGAATGTAATTGAAACCCTAAATGCCAAAATCACTTGGCAGGGGGTCGAGTTCTTTCTTAGACTAGCGATTGAGCAAGGCACTATTGAAGAGAAAGCCTTGGAGAGTGAACTGACTAAAATGTTTTCTGATGATCTATTGTGGGTAAAAGTCTACCAGAACATTGTCCGAATCTCTATAAATACTAGAGAAAAAGAATTTCCAACTAGTCACTTTATGTTTTCAAAATTTGCAAGTGAAGGAATACCAAAAACGCCCCTGACAATTGTAGCAGGGGTCGATATGGAAGGGCGAGTAAGACAGTATGATCTAGCTACAACAGGCGGTATATTGTTGTGCGGAACTGTGGGAACAGGAAAGAGCAATTTCGTTCGTCAAGTCGTTTCCTCAATCATGTTGCATAACAAGCCTGATGAAGTGAAATTTGTTTTATACAACCCTAATAAAATCGAGTTTGAAAAGTTTGAAAACAGTCCATACCTTTATACAGACGTATTGAAAAAAGAAGAGGCTCTGTTTAATGACTTGGAGTATCTTGAATATGAAGTTGAACGAAGAATGAACCTATTCTCAGAACTGAATGTACACAATCTTTCAGGGTACAATGGAAAAGTTGGAGCAAGCGAGAGATTGCCTTATATTGTAACGGTGATAGACGAAATTGACTATCTGCTACAATATAATCAGGAATCGGTCATGGAAGTTCTTAAACCTTTATTAGTGAAGTGTCGAGTTGCAGGAGTTGTATGCTTATTAACAACCTCAAACGCAAGAAGCTACGTTATTCCGCAAAACCTAAAAATGGAATTACCGTGTGTGGTTACGTTCAAACTTGCAAGTGAGCTTGATGGTGAAATCGCTATTGGTATGAGAGGTGTGGACCGTTTAGGAAAAGGGGAGTGTTTCATTAAGTGGAATGACAGCCCTGAACCTAGCAGGATCGGTACGCCTTATATTACCGAAGATCAAATGGCTAAGATTGTTGAAGCAGTAAACAGAAAATTCTCATAGTAGTTTTCGATAAATACAAAATAAAAGCCCCTACAATGAAGTAGAGGCTTTTACTATGTGGAAAAAAGGTAATATGGGAAGTTAATACCTTTAAAGGGAAGTGACTTAATTATACCATAGCAAACCTATAGGATCAAGGGAAATAAAAAATCCCTCAATCTGGGGAGAAAGAGGGAAAGGGTAAAAACCCTAACTACAATAAATAGAGTATACCATACGAAGAACATAAAGTCTATCATTTTTTACAAAAAATAGTTGACAGGTTTTAAAATAGAGTGTATAATATAATCATAAAACAAAAAAGAAAGCAGGAATTAAAATGCGTTTAACTGTGTGCTATGCAACAATGATCGGTAAAGATGGAAAAGAGTTCACTTACGAACTAGAGCGTGAAGATTATACTTTGCGTGACTTTGATAAAGAGTTCCAAAAAATTGCTAAACAACGTGGTTGGCAATATGTGGAATGTGGAACAACACGATTGTAAAATGGATAAGAAAAAATGGAAAAAGACAAAAGAACAGGTTGGTTAAAAGATCTAAAAGTAGGAGACGAGGTGTTCGTAATTGGGGAACTTCTTCATGAAGTATTTCTCCAAAAAATTGCTATTATTGAAACGATCACACCAGCAGGTAGAATAAAAGCAGGTGGGTATAAATTTAACCAATGTGGACGGTTTGAAAAAACAGATTTTTGTTCAGTACGTTTGGAAAAACTAACGCCTGAAATGAAATCGAAACTTTTGTTAAATACGGAAAGAGAACGTCTGGAAGCAAAAACAAAGATTGTCGTTGATAAGATAGATATTTCTAAACTTAGCAATGAAAAACTAGAGCGTTTGTACACTTTTCTTAAAGAAATTACTGATTAGGAGTAGGGGAGACTATGAAAAAGGGAAGAATTGTTAAAGCTACAGCCCTAGCAACAGTATTGTTGTTAATGGTTGGTTGTAAAGATCTTAAAAACAAAGTTACTGAAAAATTTGGAAGCAACAAGGCGCAAGTTGTACAGGTTGAAAAAGGAACAGCCCCAACTTGGAGCATTGATAACTTTCCTAACTACTATGCTTTGGCAGGTAAGAGCGATATTGACCGTTCAGACTATCCAGAAGCAGGAAAGATTGAATATGGAGAACTAGACAGTCTTGGACGTACAACAGGAGCTAAAGGATCGCTTACGTTTAAGAATGTTGAGGGATCTTATGGGGTTCGTCAAAAATTCACCAAAGACGCAGATCCTAGCGGTTGGGGAGTTCAGGATAAAGTAAAAATTCCCTATTCAAATGGGAAACGTTATAAAGGTTTCTTTTGGAATCGTAGTCACTTGATTGGTGACGCTCTTGGCGGTGACGCTATCCGTCAAAATGTTGTGACAGGAACACGAACTCAAAACGTGGGGGAGGACGCTAAAGGCGGTATGCGCTATAGTGAAATCAAGGCGCAACAATGGTTAGAAGCACACCATGACGGAACACTTTACTACGGTGCTACACCAGTTTATGAGGGCAACGAACTAGTTCCACGCTACGTTATGGTTGAAATGTTATCCTCAGATGGTTCGATTGATGAAAAAGTCATTGTCTTTAATACAGCAAATGGCTATGAGATCAACTACGAAGATGGAACATTTAAAGCGATTGATTAATGGCGTTTATAACAGACAAAATTAATAATTGAGCTTATAACGGAAAAGAGGAAATAGGGAATGAACGCAGTTTTCAATTCTATCGTAAAGTGGGAATCTAACTACGCTATGAGTTATGGGTGTCCACTTTCAAGAAGTGTTATCATGCGCCAGAACAAACTGAACCTATATCAATACAGAAAACAGGTCAAAGAACTAAAGGAAAAAGGCTTGATTAAGTATGAGCGATATATAGAGCGTACATATTGTGAGGGCTTCTTAGAAGATGTATACTTTGTTCAAGGGTGGCGCTTGACTAGTGAGGGAAGAAACACGGAATTGTTCAAACAAGCCTTGGCAGAAGCAGAAAAACGAGTTGAGAATTATCTTTGGTAGCTAGGAGAGATCCTAGCTATTTTTTATTTGAGTTGATGTGCTTTAAAGGACGTGAGAGGCGTTCTAAGCCTTGTTAGAATTTCGGGATATAAATAGACGGTAGAATACTTAAAATGCGAGAATGGAGACGAGAGAGGGGAAATATGGTGGTGTATACTCAATATAGTCTGTTTGGAAGTTAATAAGACTAGTGTGTGTTTAAAAAAGTTAAAGGATAAATAAAAAATAATCAAAAAAAGGTGAAAAAGTGTTGACAAAGAAAATAAAGAGTGTATAATATAAATATAAAACAAAACAAGGTGGTAAAATAAAGTGACGAAATTTGAAGAATTATGGGAAGCAACTAAATCAAACTTACGATTGAACCCAGAAAAAGGAAAAAATGAACTAATGTATACACGTTATCATGGAGGAAGTCAATCAATCCGAACAGAAGCCTTTGTGATGGAACATAATGGTGAACTTTATTTGTATAAACGTTCTTCGTATTATGATCCTGCTTCATCTAGTCAAAAAATTATCAACGAGAGCAATTATATGAAGATGAATACGGTAAAAGAGGCAGTACAAACATTGAAAAGCCTATAAGAGAAAGGGAAAAAGAAAAATGGAAAAACTTTTTAATGAATCAATAGAAATGCTACGCAACAAGCAACTAGAAACACTTAAAGATGTTGCAACAGAAATCTTAAATGCACCTTTAGAGGAAAATCATAGTTTGATTATTATCAACGGAAAGGAAGAGGGTGCGGAGACTAGTGTATTGATTGGTGGAGGAAGTAAAGATCTATTAGGAATCGTACAGACTTTGTTGCAAACAACAGATCGAATCGTTTCTGGGCTACCTAGTGAGTTGAAGCAAGAACTGTTTGAAAGTAACCCTATCGAAGTTTTTGGGTTATTGTTGATGAATAGATCTGTATTTCAAGAACTATCAGAGTTTTTACCTTTTAGAGAGGAAGAAGAATGAAAGAAGAACTTTTAAAACTCCTTGAAAGTAAGGGGCTGACAATCAAGTTTGAGGGATATTGGACTGGTGAGGACTATGTTGATACAGAATATCTTAAAAATACTTATCCTGAAATTTTGGAGCTATTTGGAGAGGACGTAGTTTGTGAGGGGGCTAGTGAAGAAGCTATCACAAAAGCAATCTTAGGACTTTTAGGCTATCTGTCAGAAAACGGTATTGAAAGTGTTAAATGCAGGATAGCAACTATGAATAAGTTTAATGATAAGATCCGTATTTACCTTACTAGTTGTTGGTTAGGTCCATGCGTACCTATTGTAACCTTAGAAAACGAAGGACAATTTACTGTTTCTAACGAACCAGAGCCTCATGTGGAATGGGCAGACGGTAGCGATTGGGGCGTAGCATTTGTAGGATATTTAGAATTGGTGGAATAAAAAATGGAAGAATTAAGACGAAAATTTGCGGAAAAAATTTATTATATGGCTTGTAAGTTGGCAGAACATGACTTGGAAGAACTAGATAACGGAGACGATCTTGACGCTTATCTATTGGAACAACAGATATTAGGAATCTGTGAAGCAGTATTCAAAGAAATGATCTTTGTTGAAGCAGGACTATTAGAGAAGAAAATCTTTGTTACTTTGCCAACAGATACGGACGGTGTTATGAGTGAAGTAAGTAAAGAGCTTCCTAGCGAACTCCAAAAGAGGGTGAAAGAATGAAAAAGTCTGTAAAAATAACACTCACACAAGATGAATATAATCATCTTGTAGCACTTAAAAACTATTTTGGGTTCAAATCTTTGGCTGAAACTGTTTCTTTTGCGGTAGAAAAAGAGATTAACCGTAATCAAGGCAACGTTATTTACCAATACTATTTGGAAGAAGCGAGAAAAGGGTAGGAAAACTACTCTTTTTTTCTATATATCACGCGCCTCCTAGTAGCATATCTCCTTAAATAGCCCCAAAACAACGTATGAGCGCTTTTACCAAATAGGGGCATAATTACAGGCAGGACATTATAAAGTGTCGCAGGGGCTAAAATAAGGGGTAATATGAACGAGATAAAAGGATATTTAATATTTGAATGACAGAATAAGAAGTAAAAATAGAAAAAATCCCAGTTTTTTTAAAAATCACTTAATTTAAGAACTATTCTATCCGTAACACAAAAAAATAATCAAAAACAGAAAAAGACTTGACGAAGAAAATAAAGAGGTGTATAATATAATTATAAAAAAGAAATGGGGTTTAACATGGAATACGACTGTAAAAAAATAACCGAGAAACTGACAAATATCTTGGACGAAAAAGTTGATAAGGATATTGACGCTATTGTTTGGTTAAAAAAAGGTAGCATTGAATTTGAAGTTACTTATACAGGATATAGCGTTGAAGCAACAATATGCAGTGGGTTTTTAAACAATGAGAACAAGGTAGAGTTTTATAGAAAATCATCTATACTTCCTTTAAGTGATACAACAAACCTCACTCCATATCAAATCACAAAGACTAAAAAGTTAGTTAAAAAAATCTTAGAAGAATGGGAGAAATAAAATGGAACTTAAAATCACGCAAAACATTAAACCAGAGGACCTAATGCAAGGTATCTCATGGCACGGAGAAACGACACACGATAATGAAGCAGTAGAAAAGTTGAAAGAGCTGAATGAGTTTGTATCAGACCTAGTAGCAAAAGTATACCTCTTGCGCCTGCAAATGGAGCAGGTGGCAACTAACCAAAATAACGCTAGTGCTAAAATGATCGCAGACGAAGCTGAAAAACTATTGGTAAACGTTGCTAAAATGACAACGGAAGAAGAAAATTGGGGCAAGGTTGAGCAAATTTTACAGGAAGAAAAATATATTGCTGAAAATATCGCTCAATTTGAAGATTGGAGCGAGGCTGAAATTGGTATCTTACGCAAGATTTGGAAAGAATTAAAGAAAACAGGCGGAGCTGATAGAAAAGTTGAATTGAATCTTGATGAATTAAAAGAAACTTTGACTAGTGGCGTGGGCAATAAAGCAGATGATGATATTTTAGACTCCTTTGGGGAAAAAGTGAGTGTCTTAGAATACAATAAAAAAAGGTCAGGAGAAGTAACAAGTGGCTTTCTTCCTATTGCCTCGGTAACGATTGATCCTGAAAGCAATAAAATGATTGTTGAAACAGGTGGAAAGTTCTTAGACCTACTTAGTAAAGCAAAAGAAACTACCGCCTTAGATTTTCTTAATGAAGTCATGACAAAACTTAAATCAAGTAAAAAATAGAAAGCGTAGTAATCATACACAATCTAAAAAAACTTTGCGTTATTTCAAGGAATAGCGCAATTTTTGTTGACAGAATACTTATAAAGTGTATAATATAAGTATAGGGTTGTTTGCGATCCTTGGGTAAAACCAAAAAAATTACAGTCTAACCGAAAACTACGGTAAGCAGGTAGGGTTGTAATGATGTTAGATAACCATACTTAGTACATAATCAAAAAATAAAATTCTAAAATAGCTTCTATCACCGTACTAAGGCTATGGAAATAAAGAATACTGCTTTTTGTATTCAGATTAGCATAGTAGCAAAACTGTAATGAATTGATTATAAAGAGCAGAATTTAGAGTTTTTCAATCTATCAAGATTATCAAAAAGCAAAAGAAATGGACTGCATTACAAAAGTGTATATAGGTACGCAGGATCAATGAGAAATTAGGTAAATAAGTGTAAAAGCCCCCAAAGATTAGTAGGAAGAATGGAAGTCTTTGGGGGTTTTATTGTATTTTGAAAGTGGGAAGAAGTTTGGAAAGCTGGAGGGTATGCTGAACTCCTAACGATAGGCAATAGAAACAGAGGTGTATCAAATGAATGAAGAAAATAAAATGACAGTAGGAAAGCTAAAAGAATTATTAGGTAAGTACAATGACCAAGATCAAGTGATTTTAAGTATAAGATTTTATATGGACAGGGGAATGGAAGAGATTGAAATTGAAAAATTCACACTTACACATGATGGTAGGGATATTTTGTACATAGAGGGAGACGAAGGGCAATAGATTGAAAACACAAAAAAATAATCAAAAAGTGAAAAAAGACTGTAAAAGTCTTGACAAGGGATATTAAAAGGTGTATAATATAATCATAAATCAATAAGAGGGAAACGCAACAAGCCCTAAAAGGAGAACCGCAACATGGAACAAGGAAAAATATTTATCAAACGCTACTATGATGTAGAAGTAAATGGCTTCACTCTAGTGACTACCATTAGAATTTTAGATCAATTTGACGTAGATAAAGGTGGATATTATGAAATGGAAGAAGAGCTTGTTGATGAATTTGATATGAGTATTGCGGATATTAAGAGAGACTATGCAGGTATTCGTTGTGATATGTTCAGAGAAATTGAAGAAGAATACAATATCACAGAGAGACACTATACATAATTATTAAACATAAAATTACAGATGAAATACCCCCAAAAAAAGGAGAACCGCAACATGAAACTTACAGGAACAGATATCGACAAGGTTTACACAGAACAACTTACTAAGTTACTCTTAAACGGTTACACTATTGTAGTGGCTAGTGAAAATGGTTTGTTAGAGCAAGATAAGGGAAGATACAATAGAACCCTATTAGAGAAAGGTGGGAATCGTTTTGAGTTTGGATTTTGGTATGTAGAGATTAACTCAAACACAGAAAAACAGATCTTGGGATTGATGAAAGCTGGTAGCTTTAAGTCAAAGTATCGTTGTATTGAAGAAGAAAAACTCCTGACAAAATTTTTCACTTGTTACAGTTATGTATTTGAAATGGGGGGCGATCACAATCCTTATCAGTATTTTGTCTTTTCGATAGAAGAAGAAGCTCTTGAATTATACGAAAAGCGGAAACAACGTGCGGAATATCGTGATTGGTTGCGCAACCGTATTGTCAATACTTTCAAGGTGGCTAAAACAAGTTATACTGGCTTCAAAAAAGATATTACAGTTGTATCTTTGCCAAATACTTATATACTCATTAATAAAAATGGGCGTGAAGCAGTTCTTCATAAAAGCACAGGACGCTTATCAACTTATTAAAAAACGCAAAAGCCTAGTTATAATAGGCTTTTTTGATTTTCTTTTTAACGGCAAATATAACACAAAACACAAAAAAATAATTAAAAAACAAAAAAAGATGATAAAAAGTGTTGACAAGAAAGTCGTAAGGGTGTATAATATAATCACAAAGAAATAAAAAGTGACTAAAAAAGTCGAACAAAAGGAGAACCGCAATGTCAACAAATTCATTAATCATTCAAGAACAACAAGACGGAACGCTAAAAGGTATCTATTGTCATTGGGACGGATATTTACAATATAATGGGATTATTCTATCAGAATCATATAGTGATCCTAAAAAAGTAGCAAAACTCTTGGAATTAGGAGATCTTAGTTCATTAGGCGAAGAATTAGAAGCAAGCGAGGCGGTAAGACTATACGGTTTTAGTTATTATGTTTCGGAAGCATTTAAAACCTTAAGTGATGAAGAGCAAGAACGCTTGAAAAATGAAGATGATAGCGGAAAATATACTGTTGCTTATCACCGTGACCGTGGAGAAGAGCTAAAACCATTGAAAACCATTACGCCAGAAGAACAGAAGAATGGTGAAAATCCTTTTCCAGATTATTACGAGTATATCTATGTTCAAGACAAAAATGGTGTTTGGTATGTCAATTCAATTTTTGGAAACAAAAAGATTAATGGACGTTCCTTTAGAAAATTGGAAGAAGAATTGAAAGAATTAGAATTAGAGGAAGAGGAAGCCTAAAAAATAAAGTCTAGCAGAAGCTAGGCTTTTTTAAAAAAATAAGGTTATGTGATATTGACTAATGATTAAAGAAAAGGCATACTTAAAAAGTATCAAAAAGGAGCAAAAAAACTAAGGCATGAAAATATTAGACAGTATTATAGATTTTCCCAATAAAACGTGGGGAGAGGATAGATTATTTGTTAGCAAGAATCAAGCAGGAGTTATAGACGGTTCAAGCCCTATTAACGTTATTCCAGTAAAAGGCTATCAATCACAAGCGGAATGGCTTTCTGATAATCTTTCAAGGGGGCTAAGTGAGGATAGTACAACGAAGTTACCTATTGCGTGTAAAACTATCACAGACAATTTAAAAGCCTATAATTCCAGCATTATAGAGCAATTTAATGATTATAACTCCCCTTGTGCAGTAATAGCAGGGGTGCAAACCGTAGAAAATGAGCTTTATGGCTATGTATTGGGTGATTGTACTCTTTCTATCCAGTTGAAAACAGGAGAAATAAAGAGTTATACAGATAAACGGATCAACTACTATTCAAACCTCACAAAAGAATTGAAAAATAAGGCTTTATTATCTGGTGAAGATAGTAAAGAGGCGGTAAAAAGACAAATGACGGAAAACCGAAAATCAATGAATATTGAGGGCGGTTTTTGGACGGTAGCATTTAAAGGAGAATTTCAGGATCAGTTTGTAGAATGTCACTACAAAACAGAAGAGGTAAAAAGAATCCTACTATTTTCAGACGGTTTTGAGAGGGGTTTTATCAATTCCTTGTATTCAATACAAGAAGTAATGACAGGGGAGATAAGCCTTTCACGTTCCCTTTCCATTTTAAGAAATTGGGAAAATAGTGTAACAGGAGCAGACGTTAAGAAACATGATGATGTAAGTGCAGTATTAATCGAATTGTAAAAAAGTCTAGTAAACACTAGGCTTTTTATTTAGTGAGAAATGATTTTAAAATTGTAAAAAACTAGCTAAAAATATTGAAATATAGCACAAAACTATTGACAGGAACACTAAAAGAGTGTATAATATAACTATAAAATAAATAAGGGGCAAACGCAACAAGCCCTAAAAAGGAGAACCGCAAAATGAACTATACACAAACCGTAAACCCAATGTTTGAAATGATTGGCTATACTCCCAAAACAACGTTCTGGTCTGATTTTTCGATTGCTGAATGTTTTGGTGTGAAAGGGATCAAAGATACCTACAATCGAGCAAAAAACGAGTGGAAAGATAATATCGAGTTCATGACGGAATTTGCAATGGTATTAAATCACAAGAGTTGGTATTACAACGAAAAAAATCAAGAATATTGTGCTTTGTACTCTAATCTATGGGAAGAAACTGATAATTTCATCTTTGAACAATTCAAAGATGATGAAAAGGCACTCCAATATTACATGGAAGTCACAGATTAATTGAAGTGAAATGCAAACAGGCTAGTGAACTAGCTTGTTTTTTAATTTGTCAAGGTGGGATCGAGGGATTTTTATAGATAACACAAAAAATGGTTGACAAAATATTTATAAAGTGTATAATATAATTATAGGGTTATTTGCGATCCTTGGGTAAAACCAGAATAATTATGGTCTAGCTGAAAACTGCGGTAAGCAGGCAGGGCTATAATTCGTGTTGAAAACAGAATACGAGGTTTTAGAATCGGTCTATTTGACACGTTAGCAAAACAAGAACTTTATAGCATTATTGATAATTTAAGTTTTAGAATCGGTCTATTTGACACGTTAGCAAAACTTTCTATTAGATTATTTTTAAAATTATTTTGTTTTAGAACCAGTTCATTTGACACGGTAGCAAAATGACTTCAATAGTGCTTTAAAGCATGATAAAGTTTTAGAGCTAGTCTATTTGGCACGTTAGCAAAACGAGTATTTTATAGATTATATGGAACTTCCAGTTTTACCAAACACGGAGGTAAAACAAAAAACAAATTCATTTACGTTATAAAAAAATAAATAATAAGACACTAACTCCCAAAGTCACGCACGGAAACGTGTAAATGCTTTAGGGGTTTTTATTTTTCGTATTTATAACATAAAAAAATAATCAAAAAAGTTAAAAAGGTGATAAAAAGTATTGACAGGAGATAAAGAAAGGTGTATAATATAATCACAAACGAAATAAGAATCGGAGAAATCAAATATGACTGAAACTAAGGATCAAAGAAAAGGTTGGTTGAAAGATTTAAAAGTTGGAGATAAGGTATTTATCGTTATATCAAGAGGGGTGCTAGGGAATAATCGTATTCTTACAACGATTGAAAAAATCACACCAACAGGTCGAATTAATGCAGGAGGGAAACAGTTTCCGCCAACAGGAAAGGTTTATGCGAATTATGTATTCACGGAGTTGGAACAAGCAACAGAAAAATTAATTTTAGAGCATATCAATAATGTAAAAAAACAAAAAATAATTGAAAAACTTAACAAAGAAATTCAGGCAGGGATTTTAAATAAAATGGCTTTGAGCGATTTGGAGATTATCCAACGTGAGTTTTTAAAATACGAATAATTAAATGGGGGTAGGTAGCTATCCTTTTTTAATTTGAATTGTAAAAGCCACACAAAAAAATAATCAAAAAGTAAAAAAAGATGATAAAAAGTGTTGACAAGGATCATAAAAGGGTGTATAATATAATCATAAATCAAATACAGGGCAAACGCAACAGCCCCAATAAAGGAGAACCGCAAAATGAATACAGTCACAGTTTTAGAACCGAAAGTAGGAATTGAAGCAAAGACACAAGAAAAGGTCGTAAAATTGCTCACCAAGCAATTAAAACGAGTACAAAAACATACTGGTTTCCGTACCTATTTGCAACAAATCCATAGCTACGAGGATAAGGCAGTATTCACAGATAATACTATCTGTTTGCAACTCCCTGCTTACTTTACAGATAAGCATATTGCCCTTAACACTCTTACAAAAAAACAGGTTGAGAATGGGCAACAAGTTATTGATCCAGAAACGGTAACATACCCAAAAACAGACCACTGTTTCTATACAGAAAATAAATTAGAAGAAATGGCTCAATTCGAGTATGATATTGTTGAAACCCTAAAAGAGTTGAAAGAATTGAAGAAAATCACAAGAAAACCTATCCGACAAGAAAAACTTGGTAAAGCAATTCGTATCAATCCAGAAACAGGAAAATTCGACTATTGTAAAGCCTATAGTGAAGATTATAAAGAAAAATTTCTTCCAGACTACGGTATTCTTATTCAAGTGGATCATCTTATCAATTCACTTTCAGTTATGAAAGAATTAGGGGATAAAAAAGTGACTTTCTACTTGGATAAAGAGAAATTTCACCTCCCTATTGCGATCTATAGCGAGAGCGTAAAAGGAATGGTAAGTCCAATCCGTTATAAATAACAAAAAACATAAAGACTTCTTCTCCTGCTCCCACGCAACAAGAGTAGGAGAAGAAACCCTTATTTAACCACTTTGTAAAGAGGTAGGTAAAAACTTAACTTCATGGAATCTCCTTATATTCCTAGTTTGATTTTTACATTTTTTATTTCACCCTTTTACCTACCTCTCTATAAGGTGGTTAGATAAACCATATAAACAAAAATAAAGGAGAACCGCAATGACCCTATCAGAATTATTAGCCTATCCTATCTGGCTCTATGTAGCTCTTGGGTTTTTAAAATCATTGGTTTGTGCGTGGAAGAATAGCTAGCAAGCTACTTCTTCTTTTTTTAAAAAAACTAGTAAAAACCCTTGACAGAAATACTAAAAGGGTGTATAATATAATCATAAAGAAATTAAGAAACCTATTGATAGTTTTATAAAGGGATAGAGAAAGTGTTCTCCCAAAAAACTTCAAAAAATTATTCGTTACAAACTTCGGTATACTTGCGGAAACACTTATACCAAACCTAAGAGAACAGAAATAAAAAACCTTTTTCATATTTTAGTTTTACTCTTTCTCTATCTCTCTACAAGACTATCAATAAAAACGAACCAACTCTTGTTCCTTTAGAGCAGACAGGCTATAACAACTTCTATGCTTATGCTGATATAGAAAGAATTGAAACACAATGGTCTGAAACGATTTTAAGGGGTCTGGCAGGGCTTCTGAGGACGAAAACAAAGAAGCTAAACAGAATGGTTCAGACGAAAAAGAAATGGCTCTACAAGCCCTTAATTTACTTCAAACGATTATCAAAGAAAATGAGATCTCGGAGACAGATGTTCTAATTAATACAATCCGTGATTACATTAAAAAATAATCTGGACAAGAAAAAATGAGGGGGCAACCCCTCT
>ERZ773074.64-NODE-64-length-56168-cov-8.998485_pt1 | contig 56168 bp, 79 predicted proteins | sample MGYA00580615_ERZ773074 | MGnify/ENA primary metagenome ERZ773074 (study PRJEB29015, sample SAMEA2738126) | human oral metagenome | biome: human oral; feature: human-associated habitat; material: saliva | place: China | collected 2160 ...
AGAGGGGTTGCCCCCTCATTTTTTCTTGTCCAGATTATTTTTTAATGTAATCACGAATTGTATTGATTAGAATATCTGTGTCCGAGATCTCATTTTTTATTGATAACCGTTTGAAGTGAATTAAGGGCTTATAGAGCCATTTCTTTTCGCCTGAACCATTCTGTTTAGCTTCTTTATTCTCGCTCTTAGAAGCCCTGCCAGACCCCTCAGAATTAATTCCAGACCATTGTGTTTCATCTTCTAGCCCTGCTAGAGTGATATCGTAGGAGTAGGTATCTTTGCTGTCAATTTGTTGACGACAACTACCTATGATTTGATTTGTGTATTGATAGTCTTGTAGAGGAATAGAGAAAGGTTAAAATATGAAAAAGGTTTTATTTTTGTTCTCTTAGGTTTGGTATAAGTGTTTCCGCAAGTATACCGAAGTAACGAATAATTTTTTGATTTTTGGGAGAACACTTTCTCTATCCCTTTATAAGACTACCAATAGGTTTTCTTAATTTCTTTATGATTATATTATACACCCTTTTAGTGTTTCTGTCAAGAGTTTTTGCTAGTTTTTTTTAAAAAAAGAAGAAGTAGCTTTACTAGCTATTCTTCCACGCACAAACCAATGATTTTAAAAACCCAAGAGCTACATAGAGCCAGATAGGATAGGCTAATAATTCTGATAGGGTCATTGCGGTTCTCCTTTATTTTTGTTTATATGGTTTATCTAACCACCTTATAGAGAGGTAGGTAAAAGGGTGAAATAAAAAATGTAAAAATCAAACTAGGAATATAAGGAGATTCCATGAAGTTAAGTTTTTACCTACCTCTTTACAAAGTGGTTAAATAAGGTTTTCTTCTCCTACTCTTGTTGCGTGGAAGTAGGAGAAGAAGTCTTATATTTTTTTGTGTTTGTCATTTATAACGGATTGTACATACAATTCCTTTTACGCTTTCGCTATGGATCTCAATAGGGCGAAAATACTTTTCTTTATTCAAGTAGAAAGTCACTTTCTTGTCCCCTAATTCTTTCATAACTGAAAGTGAAGTGATAAGATGATCCACCTGAAAAAGAATACCGTAGTCTGGAAGAAATTTCTCTTTACTATCTTCACTATAAGACTTGCAGTAGTCAAATTCCCCTGTTTCTGGATTGATACGAATTGCTTTATCAAGTCTTTCACGTTTGGTAGTTTCTCTTGTGATCTTCTTCAATTCTTTCAATTCTTTTAAGGCTTCAATAATATCATACTCGAATTGAGGCATTTCTTTTAATTGATTTTTCGCATAAAAGAAGTGGTCTGTTTTTGGGTATGTTACTGTTTCAGGATCAATAACTTGTTGCCCATTCTCGATCTCTTTTTTAGTAAGAGTATTAAGGGCGATATCCTTATCTGTAAAATCAGCAGGGAGTTCCAAACAGATAATGCTATCTGTAAATACTGCCTTGTCCTCGTAGCTATGGATTTGTTGCAATAAGGCACGGAAACCAGTATGTTTTTGTACTCGTTTTAATTGCTTAGTGAGTAACTTTACGACTTTCTCTTGTGTCTTTGCGTCAATTCCTACTTTTGGTTCTAAGATGGTTGCTGTATTCATTTTGCGGTTCTCCTTTTATTGGGCTTTTGTTGCGTTGCCCTGTATTTGATTTATGATTATATTATACACCCTTTCGTGATCCTTGTCAACACTTTTTATCATCTTTTTTAACTTTTTGATTATTTTTTTATGTTCTAATAATTAAAAATAAAAAAGAGTAGTTCCCTACCCTTTTACAATTACTGCATTTCTTTTTTATATCCTGCTTTACTCTCCTTTGTTTTCTGTAATAATATATTTGTCAAAGTTACCTGAACTAAAATCAGAGCTTTCGGTGTGATAGTTCATATCTTCTAGTATTTGCTTAATAACCAAGCGTCGCTTGCTACCTTCTGGAGCATTTTTGTAAATAAGAGCTAGTTTGCTAATATCCTCTTGATCCAAACTAAAACCCATTGTATAAGAAATGTAACTTGTACGATAAATTCCTTTATGGAAAGAATATTCTTCTATGTCGTCAATCGCTTTTTCCCAATTTGATTGAATTTTCCAACTACCTAACATTCTCATTTTTTATTTTCTCCTTTTTATACCGTTTCTTTAGGAATTTTAATCAACTGTGTACCTAAATTGATTTCATAATATGAACCACAATCCCTACACATATATTGTTTCGTAAATCGTCCTTCAAAAATAACGTAGGTTGTTCCAGTGCCGTCCTCAAACTCAACATATAAGCAATCTGTGGTTTTCACACTCCAACCACGATTTATATTTTCATAATATTGTACGTCAGATTCAGATAGTTCGTTTTTAAGTAACTTACACTTATAACTCATATTTCTCCTTTATTGGGCTTTTGTTGCGCTTGCCCTGTGTTTGATTTATGATTATATTATACACCCTTTCGTGATCCTTGTCAACACTTTTTATCATCTTTTTTAACTTTTTGATTATTTTTTTGTGTCGCAACCATAAAATAAAAACCCCTAAAGTCTTTACACGTTTCCGTGTTCAACTTTGGGAGTTAGTGTCTTATTATTTATTTTTTTATAACTTAAATGAATTAATCAAGCAGTACGTGAAAACGATATTTTGCTACCGTGTCAACACGAATTATAGCCCTGCCTGCTTACCGTAGTTTTCAGCTAGACCATAATTTTTCTGGTTTTACCCAAGGATCGCAAACAACCCTATAATTATATTATACACTTTATAAAGATTTTGTCAACAAAAATTGCGCAATTTTTTCAAATAACGCAATTCTTTTCATCACTAGTCTATCTGAACTATCAAATATTGGACGAACTCGGAAGTTACATTATCCTTTATATTGATAAATTCAACTTCTGAACATTGTGGAACATAATAGATAGATAGATAATTTCCAGTTTGAAATGAATACCAACGGACAAGAAATATTGTATAGTTTTTCTAATTCTGGGATCTCATGAATTTCATATCCAATTTCAATAGCTTCCTTTACATCTTTTTCATCTTCACAAATATAAATTTTGTGACAGCCATCATAAGCAACTTTGCTATCTGAGTTTAAAGTGTATTTTTCCTGATTTTTCTTATTTACAATAATCATCTTGTGTTCCTCTTTTTTATTGTTTTATCTCCATTGCAAGCACTCCGTGACGTTCTAAAAATTCAGCATGAACTCTTTGGATTGCTTCAACCTCTGACTTATAGAGTTTTGAATAACTTCCACCCAATCGTAACGAAACGCTCCATTTCAAAGATTTCAACCTATAGCCACGGTTATTCTCCAAAACATACATTTTAGGTTTAACTTTTTTCTCGCCTGTTAGGATTTTTCGGACTTCTTCACTATCAACTGGTTTCCCTTTTACAATAAGTCCATTTTCTTCCAACCACATTATACGTTTATATAATGTTACTGATCGTGAGATTGGGGATTCTCCTCCATAATGCCCCTCAACTAAACAAAGCAACCAATCTTCTAGTTTCTCTTTGCTTTCAAACTCCTTTTCACAATCATAAACAACCATGTTGCCATTAAATTCTCTCACATTGCTTGGTGAGTAACTATATTTAACACTCAGATCTTTAAGGTTAATGGACAGCTTTTTCAATGTATCGTAGGACATTTGCGGTTCTCCTTTTATTAGGGCTTGTTGCGCTCACCCTGTATTTGATTTATGATTATATTATACACCTTTCGACAAGGGCTGTCAATGCTTTTAACCATTTTTCTGACTTTTTTGATTATTTTTTTGTGTTTTGTTTACCCTGTTACTTTCCTCACTTACAAAAAGAAAAACAAACTGGATCATCAGCTTGTTTTTCTATGTTCTTAATGCTCTTTCTTTTCACTAGTTAAAATCTTCTTCAATTTCTCCTACTTCAATTCCTGCTTCGTCCAAAATTTCATAGTCAGGAAGTTCATCATAGCATAAATCATTTTCTTTTTCATAATTAGGGTTTTTCATTCGTAAATCCCTGATTGCTTTATCAACTGCGAACCCTTTTGCTTCATTCTCTGAATAGAATAAAGCGACTGTTTCATTATTCTTTCGTACTTGATACATCATTTTACAGTTCTCCTTTTCAGGACTAGTTGTGTCTGCCCTGTTCTTTTTTGAATTTATAATTATATTATACACCTTTTATGTTTTTTGTCAACCTTTTATCTCCTATTTCTGCGAAATTTAAAGCAAATATTGGAATAATCGTCATTTTTTATTACTAATTTTGATTTATTTGCTACTTAAACAACAAATATCCTTTTATCTCGTCCGTATTCCCCCTTATTTTAGCCCCTGTGCCACTTTATAGCTCATTGCCTGTGTTTGTACCCTTTTCTGTTAGAAACAGATTTGCGCCCCTAAAATAGCCAAATTAAGAATTAAAAAAGACTAGGCTTCAAGGACTAGTCTTTTTCAATCAATTTTATGTTGTTTAGGACGCAATAACTTCAATATTACTAGTACCAAGTCGTGACATTAGGTTCATTAGAAATTCATAGTCCAAAACCACTTCCCCTGTTTGTTCCTCCAAATAGTGAAATAGCGTGTTTGGAGTTACAACAAACCCATAATTAAAATTTCTCGTTCCTGCTTCAATCAAAGGATATTCAATAACCCTTTCGATTGCCTGTGAAAGGACATCAAGGATTCTTTCTCCGTAGTTATATCCATACCCCTCACTAGAAAGATTTTTCACTAGATTGTTTGTGTTGTATGCAGAAATAGCAAGTTCCCCAATAAAACGTGTTGACACATTGATCCCTAAAGTTCTTTGGTGAGGTTTCAAAATTTGATACAAGGTATCTTGTTCAGGAGTATACTTTTCTTTGTACAAATTTACATTCTGATCGTCAATGGAAGTCAAGATCGAATGAATTGAAGAATAGACTTCCATACGTTTATTGTTGAGGTATTTAATAGGGTGACTATTTCCTAATTTTGAAATGACATCATAGATATAAAAATCAGGCGCAAATTTAATTGTCAGCTCCCCAGACTTGATTCGACTGTTTAAGTTTTCCATTAGCTTTTGATTTTCATTTGCTACTTCTTTGTACGTCATTAATCTATTGACTTGAATTTTCATGTTTGCGGTTCTCCTTTTGTTAGGGCTTGTTGCGTTTCCCTATATTTTATTTATGATTATATTATACACCTATTTAACTTTATTGTCAACTGTTTTATGGTTTTTTGATTATATTTTTGTGTTGTTCGTAAAATTTAAAAAGAGGGGGTCTCCCTCTTTTTATCCTACTTTAGCTACTTCTATTTCGATCTCCTCTGCTAAATATTCGATTAGATAATCTTTATCTTCTTCTGAGAGATTATCTAAATCATATTCTCCAAGCACCCCTGATTTCCAATACCAAGCACTCAAATCAAGTTTAGCTACTGGTTCAATAGGGAAATAACCTGCGCTCTGAGTTGTTACCTCTGTCTCTCCGTTAGGATAAACCACAAACACCATACCGTCACAATACAGGTTTTCTAACATTTCTTTTGATAATCTTTTATAATCTAAATTGTTCATTTTGACTAACCGCTTTCCTTATTCTTTGTGTTTATATTATACATCTTTTAATATCCCTTGTCAACACTTTTCATCATCTTTTTTAATTTTTTGATTATTTTTTCGTGTCGCAAATAAAAACACCCTAAAATCTCCTCATGTACGCCAGTTCCCCTTTTATTCCACATAACAAACCTCTCTTTCTGCTTATTCCGTCATTATTGCCCTCTCTTTTGTCTCCTGTCACGTTTTTAGAAGCTCTACTTAGAATTATGTCACTTTGATTTAAAATGGCTTATATGCCCTTATATGAGCTTTTAAAATATCAAAGAAAAGACTAACTTTTGTAGCTAGTCTTTCCCATTTTCTAATTTATCTAATTTTTGATAACCAATTTATTTTCAGCGAACATAGATATTTTTTCTTTAATGATATTAAAGTTCGCCCATAAATCTCCATCTAATCTTTTTAAGTCAATCACCCATATTCTGTGAACGTCCCTTTCAGCATTTTTAATAGTTACTGTAAAAGCACGTTGATCTATAATGATTTCTTCCATAGCAAGATACATTGAAGAAACCACGGTTCCTGCAAAATTTGGTTCACTACGATAAGTAAGACCATATTCATCAATGTCCAACATTACCCATCTTTTCTTTCTTAACAACCCTTTTGTGCTTGTAAATACAGTACGATACTTCCTGATAGGCTGTACTTCGCTTTTTGCTAATTTAACTTGTTCGTTCATTATTTTACTCCATATTTTCTAAGAACTTTATGTTTATATTATACATTCTTCTCGATCGCTTGTCAACACTTTTCATCATCTTTTTTAATTTTTTGATTATTTTTTCGTGTTGCTTAAAAATAAAAAACTAGCTCTTTAGCTATTTTTTGACATTATGACGCTAAAAAATTTAAGTTGGCAACAAAAGAAATTTTGTTGCCAACTGAAAACTCTTTATGATTATATTATACACACGCACCTTCACATTGTCAATAGCTATTCTGATATTTCTTCAATGTTTTTGTCAATGACGTTCAATACCTGTTAAACTGTACTGACGGTTTGATTTCAAGTACACCTCTTTTCAACATCTGCTTCAATTTCTTTTGAAAGATTAGTTAATCTATTAAAAATCTAACATCTTTCAAGTCAGTAATTGACATAGAATAAGTCAAATGAGCTAAATCTTCATGTAAGATATTCCCGTCATGTAGCGAGGGGACATCTACCTCTAAAGTTAGAGTAATTGAAGCGCTACAGCGACCCCTGTTCAAATTCGTTGGGAGGTTATCTTTATCCTCTTTATAAAAGCAAGCAGTTACTTGAATACCAAACTCCTCTGACTGATATTCTATAAATTTAGAAGAACCTTTGAGAGTTAAAGATTCTTGAAAATCTGCGTTGATTTGAGCATTAAATGTTTTATCCCAACTACAGTAACTAGCAAAGGTGGTTGAATAATAAGATATCCACGTCAGAAAACTGTTAAAAATATCTTTCTCTGTTTTATCTTCTGCAAAGCCTACATAAGTCTCACCGTGATAGGATTCTTTAAACGTGACTACCTTTGTGTTTTTCTTTAATCTCATACTTTACCTCATTTTAGGTTAATTTATGCTTTTACAGTTATTTCCTCACATTATCAACAACTATTCCATTATTTCTTCAATGTTCTTGTCAATGACGCTCCATACCTCATTAAACCGTATTGACGGTTTAATTTCAAGCACACCTCTTTCAACGTCTACTTCAATATTTTTCAAAAGAAATGATATCTTTATCTTATTTCCGTTTCGCTCCAACACATATAAGTTGACTGCCTTTTCGCAAAATGACGACAAGTTACCATACCAAATAGGATCGTTCGTATAACTTTTGCAACTGAGTTGAAGAATAGGAAGGGGCAACCACAATTTTTCTAGTTTTTCCCCTTCTTCTAATCTTTGCTCCTGAAACATTGATACAACTGTACGCAAGATATCAAGTTCTATTTCGTTCCACTTTGGACACCTTGCACACCCTACTTTTTTAAGTTTAGATTCTGACACTCTACTTATCCTTCCTTAACAAATGCAATTAGATTGTCGTCAAAATTGTAAATGTTATACTTACCGTCTAGGTCAATCAGTTTTTCTGTCTTGTCTATCGAACTTCCTCTAGCGATTGAAAACTTCCCTGCGATTGTCGTTTCATAGTCCATCATAAGACTATTGAAGTAGCTTTTATCTTCAAATACTGAAAATCTAAGTGTTTGATTTCCTACGGGGCATAACCGCATTTTTAACCCTGTGTCTGTTTCAACAAAGAGGAACATTCCTCCTTCATGCTTTGAAAATTTCCCTACAGAAAGAAGTTCACGGACTGCATACCAATAACTAGGTCTGAGATAATCATTCTTACCAGTAGTCATGTAAGGCTTGCTACCAGTTATATATTCCCCATATTCATTAAAGCGTGATACAGCAATTTGATAAAGAGCTTGTCTTTCTATCCGTTCCATGACACTATCTCCCCTATATCCATTTTTGGGGTGATATGTACGCTTGATTTCATTTAAAACTTGAATAATAGAGCGCTTATCGCATTTCAAGTGTAGGGGCAGATCTCTAATAAAATTATTCAAGTCTCCCTTATCATAGAGAGGTGGATCAACCTTACTTAACTTTTCAACAAACGTTGTACGCTTTGCCCCATAACGAATACTATATTCCCAATCCTCGTCTGGAATAGACATTTCGTTACCTTCATAGTCTTTCCCATAGTATTCATTTTTTGCAATGCTGTACCAATCTGCCTCTGCTAAGAGTTTAGCCACAACTTCCATGTATTGTGTATCTGGCATTTTTCCATACTCGCTGTATGGGGGAATATGGATTGTTACAGCGACATCATTTACCCCTTTGCTATCCTCTGTTTCTGGAATATCGAAGATAAACAGAAAACCTTTTTGATCGTGGTGCTTATTGTAAGCTACTTCTTTCATGATTTACTCCTTTTTTGCTTTAGTTTATGCTATTCTTATAAGGTTTTGAGAAAGTTTATTCTTCATTTTCAATAAAGACATAATACTTTTTGTTTTTCCAAACAATATTTTCGTAAATAGTGCCTTCTAACTCCGAAGAATAATAATCAACTTCACTATTATACTCTAATAATGGAACTAAGTAGGTTACGCTCTTTTCGTCACACTCATTCTCTATAGTTATACTAACACCCTCTAAGTGTACTCCACAAACAAGATAGATTGTTGCAGATTCGTCCATTTCAATATCTTTTTCTGCTACACTATCAAGGTCAATTCCTTGTTGTTTTAGGTAACTTTCTAACGCATTGAAACATTCCCATTTTTCTCGATTGAACATTGTGTTCTCCTTTTTTCTAGCTTGATTTGATTTTTATGTTTATATTATACACCTCTTTTGCTCCCCTGTCAATCATTTTGCTAGTATTTTTTCTAGTCTTTTACTCAAAAACCATTGGCGAATATCGTTAAACATGGTACAATAGATTGCAAGACACAAGGTATAAACCCTTATAATATATAGGTTTTATGACAACTGTTTACAATAAAAAAGAGGTGAAAAATGAAAAAAGTTAAACTACTTACTATCCTTGCTCTATCTACTGTTGCTCTGGGAGCTTGTTCTTCAACACAAAAGCAAACTACCCCTAAGAAAGATAAGACTGAGCAGTCTAGCAAGAAAGAAGATCAGGAAAAAGCTGTAAAAGAGAAAGTTACTAAAGACGCTAAAATCCTTTTGGATTCGATCTTGACAAATGATTCTGTGAAATTCCGTAAGGTTTATGGTGAAACATACGACAAATGGTCTGACGCTATTATTGCTGTACAAACAAGTGAACGTATCAATGATGATGGACTTAAACCTGCTTCAACCTATAGCGTACAATGGCACGAAGATTTCCCTATTGAAACACCAGAAGAAACAATCTCAGGATTTTTGAAAGTAAGACGCAAAATGTTCCAAGACATTGGCTCTTATGACATCAAAGACGTTAAGGTAGATAAGTCAGGCGATTCTGCAACTGTTACTTTTACGTCTAAGAAATTGCACTCTAAAGGTTTAGCAAGCTCAACTAGACAAGTTTTAACTACCCTTTTAGGAGGAATTGATAATCTCAGCAAGTACAATAGAGCTGGTGCAGACGTTGACATCAAACGCTACCAAAAACTAATCACTTACTGGATCTTTGAACACTTATTCTCTAAGCAATTTACGTCTTACAATGACGTTGATCCAATTTCTGCCCACACCCCACTAACAACTGGTGATTTTGAAACAGAAATTAAACTAGAAAAAGACAAAGAAGGCAACTGGACTATCTCACAAGATGATTATAAAACATTGACTTCTGAATTGATTGACGATACAGAAGGCTACGATACCGTGATACGTTCTAAAACTACTCCTTCAAGTTCAAGCTCTAGCAAGTCGCAAAAGACTTCATCTAGCGATAGCGTCTAATAGCTTGCTACTAAGTACAATAAGCGTCAGCACTTCCGAGTGTTGGCGTTTTTTCTTTCCACCAACGCCCAAAAAGGACAATTTACGCCTTTATAATACGAACTAATATTACAATTCGTTCTAAAATCTCGTATTTCCCCCTTATTTTAGCCCCTGTGACATTCTAACAATCCCTGCCTGCAATTACACCCCTATAATTTAAAATCGCTTATACGCCCTTTTATGAGGTTTTAACAACATCAATATAAAACTTAAAACTAAAAAAACTAAAAAAACTAAAATAGGCGCGTGCATATTCATTTTACTTATATAGTATACACGCGCATTATGGTTGCTTTATAGTTGTTTTTGTGCTTGTTTTTATGCTTGTTTTACGGTTTCTTCGTAGTTATTTTATAGTGGTTTATAGTGGTTTATAGTGATTTATAGCAGTTTATAGTGATTTATAGCAGTTTATAGCATATTAAAAACTAGCCTTTTAAAGCTAGTTTTTGTTTTCCACTAATTCTTCTAACCAATCTGCGAATGAGGTTTCTATTTCTTCCCATAGGCTGTCAGTATAAGCAACAATCGAACCAAAGTGACCATAGAAGTCTAATACCCCCATTTTAGGTATTAAAGGCTCATTAATACTGTTCCTAGCAAATGACGCAATGATTTTACATTCTTCATCATACAAACTGACAAAATCTACAGCAAATCCATCATCTTTTAGTTCAAAAGAAACAAGCGAACCTTCGACAAGTCCTTCTGAAATATAAGCAGTTTCCACTTTGTTTTCTCGCATGACTTTTTCAACTTTATAAAAGATCACATACATTCGCTCAAATGCAGTCGTTGTTTTAGTTGCAATTTCTTGTAACCAATCACTCAGTCTTTCTTTGTCCTTTTTGTCCCTGATAGCAGTATTCAATCTATAACCCTTGCTACTATCTGAAAACTCACGGACATACCCATGACCAAGATAATTAACTCTTTTCCAAGCTGTGTCTTTAAATTCAAAATGCTCTAAGATCCAATTATCTTTTTCTTTATCAGACCAAGTGTAAAAGTCTGGATATTCCTTCTTGATATAGTCCATTAAGTTTTCCCAATGCCCACCAAGGTCAATATCAATACGCTTGTCTTTTAACTTATCAATGATATACTTTCCCAAAACTTTTCCCCCAATCAAATTAAAGAACAAAATAGAGTTTCCTCTATTCTGCCCTTACGATACATAATAAAAATAAATAAAGCGCACACTTGAACCATGTTTCTTTTTTAGTTTAGCTAGTACAGTTTCCTTGTCTAAACGTCCTTCTTCAACAACTTTGATTTCTTCTGAACGCATACGTCCTTCCTTATAGTCATAGACATATCTTGTTTGCATAGCACTTCTCCTTTCTAACAATCTATACTTAACCAAAAATCACTCTCCTATCACTAAAAGTTCTTTTCGGTTAAATAGTGCAATTCGTCTTTGTAAGCTCGCTTGTGCCACTCTGTACACTTTTTGTACCTATCTCCAATAAACTCTCTTTCAACAAGCTCACCAAAACAAGAAGGAACTGTGATAGCTTCGTCTTTCCGTTTTTTTCGCCATTTTGAATGAGGTTGAACCGCTTCACCTTCCAATTCATTTTTGGCTTGCTGTGATTTGTTGTTGGGGTTATCGAAAATAGCGCACATTTTTAGACCTCTTTCTTATTTTTTTGCTTACATTATTAGTATGCCATCTTTTGTTAAAAAAACGTCATTTTTTTGCAATTTTTCCGTGCTTTAGAATACTGTCAATGATCCATTCGTATCCCATAAAGCCTTCCGAGTGCTTCATGATTTCTTCAAAATCTTTCTTTGCACCTACAGTCATGGTGATTTTAGCCACCCAACCGTCTCCAAAATCATGAGTAAATGTTTTCTTTGCACCCCTGCGTAAATCAAACCCAAGTTCTTTTAGTCGCTCTCGCTTACTAGTGGATAGGAATACTTCTTTAGCAAACACCTTATCCTCTCCTGCCCACCGACCATTCCAAGTGTTGATCTTGCTGTGTCCATATTCAAAGAGTAAAACTGTCATAATACGCCCCCTTCTTTTGTTCTTGCTTATCTAGTGGATTGTTTAGATCAGCTTCAAGCTGTCTGAGTTGTGTAGCTAAATATCTTGCTCCTTCAATCCCTTTTAGTTCAATAGGCTCAATATGGTTATTGTCAAAACCAAAGATAGGAGAAACATAATTCTCTTTAATCTCTTTCAAAGCCTGCAACTGTTCCATTTCAAATTGTGGAACTGCTCTAGGGTCAAGATCAAGTCGTGCCTTACCAATGTTCCCTTCTGCGTCAATCCAAGCATACCCCTCATAGGTTAAACCCCAAATAGGCTGTAAGTTGATAGCCTTATAAATTGGATCAAGATAGTTTACTGGAAAGCCATCAGGCAATACAACAAAACCATTATCTTCCTTCCCTTCGTGCCAATCAGCAAAAGGGGTGAAGGGCTTGATTTTTGAAGCCCCACGTTCTTTTAATTCATTCAAAATCTCTGTATATTTCATTTTTTACTCCTTTTGAATCATTCCTAATTCTTTGAATAAGGTTTTTGCTTCTTCGATTGTTCCATTTTTTTCAACTAGTTTTCTTGTACATTCTAAATGATACATAGTTACTGCCAATACTGCTTTTAGAGTGTTGATTTTTTCTTCATTCGCATTTTGAGCGACAAACCACTTAATCATAGCGATTACACTATCACGATAGCCTTTTTCATTTTGGATAGCTTCTTCAATACGCATAGCACCCAAATTATCCAAAAATTCATGTAAGTGTTTTTCCTTTTCTTCTGCGTATTTTTGGATTTCTGTTGGTAGTGTTTCAATCATAGTTGCCATAGTTGCGGTTCTCCTTTGTTTGACTTTTCTAGTCACTCTTTATTTCTTTATGATTATATTATACACCCCTACTTATCCCTTGTCAACTGTTTTTATTATTTTTTTATGTTTGGTTATTATTTTTTTGTGCATTTAAAAATAAATAAAAAAGCCTACTTTATAGGCTTTCATTACACACAAAGGTACAGACCTAAAAAATTGTCCACACATTCCTCCACTTCCTCTTTAGAGAAAGAATAGGCGTACCCTTCAATTTTGCTCAGTAGTTGTACTGGCGTTTTATAAGTATTTACATACCCCCTTACGTTTCTTATCAAGGCTTCGCTATTATAACTACCGTCTGAGTTCTCAATACTCAAAAGATCTCGAACCCAACCTTGAATAAGGCTTCTCACAAATTTATAATGATCCGCTGTTGCCTTATTACTTTTTAATTTTTCCTCCATGAATTGTGCCAATTCATAGACATTTGTTATAAGGATATCAAATTTTTTTAATAGCTTTAGTTCGTCCTTTTCAAATTCGGTTTCTTCAAACCAACCGCCATCTGTAAAAAATAAACTAAATAGTTTTTCTTGCTCCACTCTTTTTCTCCTTCATTTTTTCTACCAACTGACGCTCCCATCTTCGTTACAGACAATCTTTTGAACTGTCATGTAGTGGAATTGCTGTTCTAACGCCTGTTCAATAAGATCTTTAATTGTTGGATCGCTTTCGTCATACCAATCACTCTTATTTTCTAAGAGCCATGCTTTAGCTCGTTCTTCCGTTGTAGTTATTTCCTGACGACCATAGCTAGATCGTGTACGCCAAGCGTCATGATAATAAATTTCATACAAGATCATAGTTTCAATTTTCCTCTTACGTTTTTTTGCTTCAAGCGAAAAGCAGGGGGAAGGGCTTTTAAACCACTTCCACCACTTTAATTTCGTGTTGTTTGATAAAGTCAGCAAAGTTTTCTTCAATTTCTTTGAGATCAGACTTGTAAAGTGTTGTTGGAGTTACTTTCTTCCATTCAGGATAAATGGTTACGCCATATTGTCGTTTGCGTAGCGTATCTCCTAGATCCGTTACCATAATGTATTGTTTTGGTTGTACTTTCTTTTCTCCTGTAAGGACTTTTCGTACTTCCTCAGTATCTTTTGCCATATCGTTTTCAATTAAGTCGTTATCAATCAACCATTGAATACGTTTATACATGGTAAGCGAACGTGGTAGTCTTGTCACACCATCAATAACCCCTGAGACAAGCCCTAACAAATAATCTTCCAATTCTTTTTTGCTTTCAAAGGTTTTTTCCACTTTCTCAACGACCATACGATCTCGCCAATCTCGTATGTTATTAGACGAATAGCTGTATTTTACAGTCAGATCTTTAAGGTTGATAGAAAATTGTTTTAATGTTTCGTATGACATTTGCAGTTCTCCTTTTCAGGGCTTTGTTGCGTCTGCCCTGTTCTTTTTTTATTTATGATTATATTATACATCTTTTAATTAACCCTGTCAACACTTTTTATTATCTTTTTTAATTTTTTGATTATTTTTTTGTGTTGATTTATTATTTTTTCCTTTTCTTCTATCCAACCCTGACAAAGTAAAAAAGGCTAGGAAAATAGCCTTTTTTACTTTCTTTAAACTTTTTTTCTTAGAACACGGAGATTCCCTCTTTGTTCCATTCTTCTGCCCAAGCGGTTTGTGCCTGTCCGTTATACCCACAAGCGTAGAAGGCAAGCCCATAGTTTTCTTCACTTTCTAGCTTCTGGATCAAAATATCCAAATTTTCTTTCACAAAGTGTCTTACACCTTTTAGTTCACCAAAAGGATAGAATAGTTTTTGTTCGTCTAGGACAACTTGCCAACCCCACCCTAATACTGTCTTTACATAAACGTATTTAATTTCCATTTTTAGATTCTCCTTTTCAGGGCTTTGTTGCGTCTGCCCTTTATTTATAGTTTTTTATTTATCGTTCTGTTTAAGCCAGATTTCTAGTGGTTCAACAATTTTTGCCCAATCATCATTTCTAAAAGCATAGTCGAAAACTTCATAAGCCTCTATGAGGTTATCTAATTTCTGTTCGCCATTGCATTTTGTGACTGTAAAATTATGATTTTCTTCTTCACTATCATAGTTGAATTTTGCAACCATTTCACCATTGATTGTCTTAACTGATAATGACGTGATTCCGTCCACGGGATATTCAAAAAGTTCTATGTTTGCTTCGTTGATACCCTTACTTTCCATTACCTTTTGAATTTCATCAAGCAGTCCATAGATTTTTTGTTTCAAGGTCTGCTCAATGTACTTTTCAAGGTATTGTTCCATTTGTTCTTTGGTGAACACGCCCATACAATCCTCTTTGCTCCAATGTTCCTCTACTTGGAATAGACAAACGAAAACATCTTCTCCAAAATCAAAAGCAGGAATAAGTAGGTCAATTTTGCCATGTTCTACTCCACGTTGGAAAGCAACTAAAGCATCTGAACCATTTTCCTTGATGATTTTTGTCACCATTTCTTCCAAGTCACTTACATGACAGCTTCTAACCTCTTTTACTTCAAAAAAACCGTGTGTGTCGTATGGGTTATCATAAATAGCTTCCTCAAACAGCTCAATTAGTTTAGTCATGTTATCTTCTCCTTTTTCTAGGGTGCTGTATTCCCCTCTTGTTTGATTTTTATAGTTATATTATACACTTGTTTTTAGTTCTTGTCAACACTTTTTTGTGTTGTTTTATTATTTTTTTGTGTACAACTATGTTTCACGTTTTTGCTCACTAAGCATATTTCTCTTCAATTCGTCCGTATCGCCCCTTGTTTTAGCCCCTGTCACGTTTTATAATGCTTAACCTAGAATTGTGCTATTTTATTCTAAAACGTCATACAAGCCAATTTAGGATCAAATAAAAAGGCTAGATATCCCTAACCTCAATTAATTATCAATTCTTAATATAGTATCATCTTTCTATTGCATAAATTCCTAATCTAACGTCTGACGTTTCGCCTAGTGGTATATAATTTATTTTACTACCTAAGCCTCTTTTTAAGTCTTTCCTTGATACGAAAAGAAGCAAATTCCCCGTGCTATCTTTAGTTATAAGTAGAACTTCTCCCACCATCAATAATGGGATATTAAGTAAAAATTTGGCACTAACATAAAAATAATAACCTGCTATAAGTTGGATAGAAAGTACCCAGCCTAAACTTAAAAACAAGTCTGTTGAGAATAGGATTGTTGGAAGTATTAACAAAAATAACAAAGACAAAGGTTTACTATTCTTCCAAAATATATAATTTTGATTTTGCAAACACACTTCCTTCGAGTTTATTCGTACACGTTTTCTATCCTCTGAAATTTTAAGTTTGACATAAAGCAATGACAAAACAGAAATCATAAATAACACTATAAACATCAAAGCTAAAACCGTAGGAATATGATTATTTATAACTCCTACATAAGTTAGAAAAATCATCAACAAACTAGGTATATATACCATTGAAAAAGATGATAAGAAATAAGCTATCTTGAATTTTTCACTGATAAATTTACTAAACATAGCACTCCCTTTCATAAATTCACCTTTTAATAGCTCAGTACAGAACGGTTCTAAACCTCTAGATCCTGAAGGAATTGTTATCCCTATGCTTTGCTACCGTGTCAAACGGTCTGCCCTAAAGCATGACCTAGAAGCAGAACTACAGACTCTCTGTTTTACTACCGTATAAACACGAACTATAGCCCTGCCTGCTTACCGTGGTTTTCAGCTAGACTATAATTTGTTCTGGTTTCACCCAAGGAGCGCAAATACCCCTGTGTTTATATTATACACTTTTTTAAAGACCTTGCCAATATTTTCTTCTAAAGAAATATTCCCCTACAAAAAGAGTAGGTAAAAAGGTTGTGTTATCTCGTTCGCTAAACCCCTTCTTTCAGCCCCTCTGCTTCTATTTTGCCGTCTTAGGGTATTTATATAGGATTTATAAAAAACGCCTTATACGCTCTCCTGTGAAGAAATAAAAAAGACCAATTAAATTAGTCTTTTTTACAACTTTAATCTATCCATTCAATTTTTGGTTTACCTGTATAGCCCTTCTCCCAAACAAACCAAGCGTAAGCAACCGCACTAGATGAAAAAGAATTAAAGTCACCCCCTCTAGCACACTTGATCCTCTTACTAAAAACATACACGGTTTTAGGAGGAAATTTTTCAAACATCTTTCGCCTAGATTGTCCTTCTAGGAACGTCAATTTTAGGAACATTGCTACTTTTCTTCCCTCTGGAATAATTTCAATACTATGTTCCACAAATTTTTGAGCTATTTTGTAAGGAGGGTTTGTTATTAGATCTCCCTCCCAGCTTTCTATATTGAAAAAATCAACTACTTCTCCATAGCCACGATTTACCAAGTCGCTAGAGTATACGTCCACTCCCAACTCAATCAACCTTCTACTTAGGTGTCCTTCGCCACAAGCAGGTTCTAACACATTCTCAAAATCCTCGAACTTTAGCAAATAGTCTATTGCTACTGGATCTGTCGCATAATAATCTTCTTTGTGTCTCTCATGCTCCGAATGATTAGAAGCCCCTATTGGAGCATATACCGCTTTTAAATTAGTTTGCTTGCTTGCTTGCTTGCTTGCTTGCTTGCTTGCTTGCTTGCTTGCTTGCTTGCTTCTAGGTTATGTTTCTTAGTTGTCTTTGTCAATTCATTTCCCCTTTCTTCTTATGCTTTATACAAAACATCTATCGCCATGAACATTAAATTTTTTATTAAAAAGCCTACTGGCTTTAAATACATTTTCCGCAGAATGACGTTCAAAAAACACAACATAGTAACACCCTTTTTTTAGGGTTTTCTCAAAGTCTTTTTTTGTTACTGATAAACCGAAACGTTCTTGATCCTCAGAATTAAGTAAAACGTACTTCCCCCATTTCTGTTTTACTGGAACTTCCTTAAACATCAGTTCATCAAGCCTTAACGGTTCTTTTGAGTAGTCAAAGCTATAAATATAGCTCACTACCAACGTTTTCTTTTTAAACATCAATCATTCTCTCACTTCAAAATTTCTACCACTTTTTCGTATGGTGTCTCAGTTACAAAGGAGAAAGTCAAACGCTCTCCTGCAAATTTTAGCTTCACGCTTGTTTCTTTATCAGAAAGTTTTTTCACCCCCTGCATTTCAACTGATCCTTTTGGAAAGTCATTTTTATAGTTGCCAATGCTCTCTTTTTCTTTCTTGCTTTTTTCGCTTTTCTTCTTACCGTTATCACTTTCTTCGTTTACCACTTCGATAGAATAACTATCTGGTTTAGATAATAAAGTGACAAGTTCTCCAACTTTTGTTTTACCTTTTAGTTCCATGTTATAGCTCCTTTGTTTCTGCCTTGTCAAGCTCTGTTACAACAATCTCTACTTCGTCATAATTGTTTGCTACTTTACTAACTGCATTTCTAGCTAGTTCAGACGTTGTAAATGATCCAATCAATTCTTTTTTCTTTAGTTTTCCTCGAAAATTAAAGATTGTTCCAATAGCATTAAATACTTCCATTTGTTTTACTCCTTTAAATTGCTACTCAGCTTCTTTTACAGCCCCTTTAGGGATCATGTATTGTTTACCCCTAAAAATAATCGAATACCCATCTTGAGATTCTTTCTTAATTGTTGCGCTTGCACTATCTTCCAATGCTAAACCAACACTCTTTTGAGTTTTAAGTTTAAAATCTAGGGTATTCCCATGTTTAGAAATATTGTAATACATTTCTACTGGTCTGTCTTGCGCACTCTCAACTTCTTTTGGAAGGTTTGTGATTGCATTGACGCTTGTAACGTAAAAGTACAGCATAGCTAAAATATTCACCGCATGAAGTACAGCCCATCTTTGTTCTTTTTTCTTCAAGAAATAGCAAAGAAACATAAATGAGATTGTCATAATAATTAAGACTGCCACTCTTACAACCTCTAGCATAGATAATGCTCCGTCTAAATTAGTTAATTTTTCAATCATGCTCTTTTTATTCCTCCATTGCCTTATCTACAATCTGTTCAATTTCCTGTAACTTTTCTAAACTCAATTCCTTCTCAGAATTGAACAGGTTTACTAGTTTTGAAAATACCTTATCTTTAGCTATCTTTGTTTCCACTTCACTCTTATTAACCCACAATACAAAATTGCCAATAATGTCAGTAGGTTGCGCTCCATCTTTGAAACGATAACTTCGCTTATCAGTCATGACGTATTCTTTTCCTACTTTGGTTACAATTTCTATACTAATGCTTTCTTTTCCCAATATTGAGCCGATTATACCAACGCTCTCAGCATAAACTTCCTGCCCTACATAGAAGTCTTTTTTAGTATATCGTTTTTCCATTCTCACTCATGCTCCTGACTGTTTTTACTCATGCTCTACTAATTTGATCTTGCTACCGTCTGCAAGTTCAATTTCATCTTTAGTAGTTTGAAGCAAGTCAACGAACGCCAACGCTTCGCTACTCATTCCATCTTCCAAATATCCTAGCCACGCTTCAAAAACATCAAAGTCATGCTCCTCTAGGAAGCTATTCATTTCTTCAACCGTTGTTTCGTCTGTTTCCACATACCAACGTTCATTTTTCTTATCGTATGATCCTTTTACTTTCAATTCCATGATTAGTTCTCCTTAACTTCATTTTTGATTGTGATTATATTATACACTTCACGCTTCCTCTTGTCAACCATTTTATGATTACTTTTTAATGTTTTTTTATTATATTTTTATGCTATAACAAAAAGAAAACTCCCAAGGACAAAAGCTATTGTTTCCGCCCTCAGAAGTTTCATCATTCTACTTCTATAATTTCAATTCCCTCACAATTAAAGATCCAACTATAACCTGCTTCTTCTAGTTCTTTGCGTGTGTGAATTGTACGAAAAGGACCAAATTCATTTCCTCCGCTAAAAGTCCAATATTTTCTACCTTTATGGTAGGTTAAAACCCCTTCAATATCCCTTACACCTTTCACTCTAACTTTATATCGGGTTTCTTTTTTTATTTTATAACCATCAAGCCACGCATGGGAAAATACGTCCATGTTATTATCTTTGTAAAACCATAACCTCAGTTCGTCACCATCTTCATCAACTACATGACACATAGCTTTTTCTATATCCCAACCATTTTCTTTAGCAAATGTAATATAATTGCCCACAAATTGCGGTATTTCTACTTCCTGTGATCCTTTTAATCGCTTCAAATCGTTTATTATTTCTGTAATTGCTACAGCGTTTAAATTACCGTTGTTTTTAAGTAGTTCATATTTTTTAATCAATTCTTTTATGTTCATTTTTTACTCCTAATTGTTTTAAAAGTTATTTCGTAGGCGTAGTCAAGGCTTTTTCTAAGCTCCACCCCAACATTAGTCTATTACGCACCGTAGTAGGGTTCAAACCATATTCCAAACTTCTTTCTGTATTATTACGAAAAACATTTCCTTTATGGTCTGTCACAAAATTTTTCTTTGCATAATCATCTAGTGCTTCCTCAATACTCATGCCTCTTTCTCTGCGTTGTTGAATACTGGCTCTTGCACGTTTGAATAAAGGATTTTCCTCCAAAAACTCTGACCACATTTTATATGTTTTTCCTTTGTAGGAAATAACCTCTCTGTTTTTTACAATTTGGTTTCTAGGTGCTTCCACAGCTTCTTCAACACTCATTCCTTTTTTTAATCTTTTTCTTAGAGTGCCTTCAGGAACTCCTACTCCCTTACTCAATTCTTGGAATGAATAATAGACTTTCCCTTTATAGTTGAAGATTCTTCCACCTTTAAACATTCTTGGATCAGCGTCAATAACCTCTTCAAAACTCATTCCATGTTTCTCCATACGGTTCTTAATCGTGGAAGGAGATTCTTTTATTTCTAGGTCAGATATAGCTTTAGAAAAGTTTGGATATTTTTTACCATGATAGGTTACAGTTTGATTTTCTTTTTTCTCTAAAAGCGCCTTCACTATATCTCTTATATCTGGGTTTTCTTCCTTTCTGCTCAAATAATGTTGCATAACGGTAAATTCGTTTGCACCATGTTCTTTACAATACATTTTAACTTTTATGAGTTCTACATACTTCCCTTCACAAAGGTATTTATTTTTGGGGGGTAAAGGTCTATTTAGAGCTTCTTCTACACTCATGCCTTTTTTTAGCCTGATATTAAGTGAAGTTTGATTTATCCCAAAGGTTCTAGCTAATTCTGCAAGGCTTGAATAAACTTTTCCTTTGTACTCAATTCTCCGTGAGAATTTACCTTTAACTTCAACTGCTTCTTCTAAAGTTTTCCCTCCTCTCCTTATTCTATCTCCTAGTGTGATATGAGATAACCCAATATGTTTACAAAATGCTTTATAGTCAGAAAAATACTCCCCTTTATATAGAACGCCTGTTCTTGTTGTGCAAGCATTTCTTACGTTTACTATATTTTTCCCATACAACTTATCTTTCAGTTTTTCAGAACTACCATCAAAAAGAGTAAATGGTTTTTCATCACTATAGCCATAAAGTCTAAATTTGCCATCATCACAAAGGACTATATCTTCTGAAATTTCACAAATAACTATATAGGGAAATTCATCTGTTGTTGCTTCTCCTAGATTAGTTTCGACTACATAGCCATAATTCTTCACGCACTCCTCAAATAACATTTCTAAATCTGTTGACAAAATATACTTTCGTTCTGGATCATCTTTTAAAGTCAAAACAAAGGTTTCTCCACCACTTTTTAACTTCTTACGATATACATTTGGTGTATTCGTCAAAATTGACGTTTTAATAACCATATTTCTATTTTTATCAAAAAGTACCATTTCTTATTTCTCCAAAAAAGAACATCAAAGCCATGCTCTAAACTTCAATCTGCCCATTTTTATTCTCCTTTTATTCTGTTTTAGTGGTTTTTACAGTCTTTTGGGAACTGTTAAATTTTTGTCTGGTAGGTGCTAAACATTGTTCTAAACTCCACCCTCTTTTTTTCCTTCTAAAAAATTGTGCCTTCGATACTCCGTAGTGATTCAGCATTTCTTCTTGGGTGCTAAATTCCTTTCCTTTGTGATCGTAAACTCTCCCATAATTTTTAGCAGGAATGGTTTTAGCTTTTTCTTTATCCCAACCTAATCTTAATCTAGCATAGTAGAGTTCTCTTGAAACGTTGTTTTTCTTTAACTCAGCACCAATACCACTATGTTTTTTATAATTTTTCAACAAAAATTGCAGGACTTCTCTATCTGTTTTATTAGTTGTTGTCCTAACCTGAGTAAACCTGCTTTTTGTGACACCTAAGAAAGTACCTAACCGATTGAATGATAAACTAGAAATTTTAGTTTGTGAATGACAATATTTATTGTTCAAAATGTAATCTGTACTTGAAACCTCTATCAAATCCTTAATATAAACGTTATCAATTAGATCGCTTAATGGTCGTATTTTTATACCACACTCGTTGTAACATCTAATTAAATCTCTCTCCCCTTCAAGGGGAACAAATTCTCTCTTGTAATGAAAATACCACTTACCGTCTCTATTAGTGGTGTAAGGTTGCCACCCTATGTTTTGAATTGCGTCAGTATATACTGTTTTAGAAATTTTATCGAAAAAAGCCATTTCTTATATCCGTCTCCTTTTTAATAAAAACCTCACTCCTTTAACATCATTGAACAGGAATATCAAATCCATTGTGTAAAGCGAAAGAATACGCCCACGAATATTTACCAACACTAACAATTCTGGCTTCTTTTTCAATTTCTAGCAATATCTTCAATCCTTCAATATTCCCTAGTTTTATTGCTTCTTCAATTTTCTTATCGTATAAGCCATTATAGTCTTTAACAACTTCTTGCAATTCTACATTTTTCTCAAAAACTGCATTAGAGTTAAATCGTTCCCAGATTGTCCTTTCATATCCTTTGTTTTCTCCTCTATCCTCTTCTCCTTCTAGCTTCCATTCAAAGACCTGATCTATCTCCCCATGTAAACCTATATTGTTTGCATGGTCTAAGATAATCGCTGTCTTACCTTCTCTATACCTCATAGCCCTAAAGGCTTGTTGCATAAACATAGCAAGGCTCTCTGTTGGACGTGTCAAGATAACACAATCAGCGTCAGACATATCAAAGCCTTCTGAAATTAAATCAACGTTACAGATAACCTTAATTTCTCCTCTACGAAAGGCTTCGAGGGTTGCTTTTCTATCCGCCTTTTTCATCAGTCCGTCAATATGTTCTGCCACGATACCGTTCTGGCTAAATTCCTTGGCAAAGGCTTCTGACATAGCTATACTAGGGGCAAACAGGATTGTCTGTTTGTTCTCCCCTTTCTCGATCCACGTTTTCAAAACGTCAGCATAAATCTTTTTCTGATATCCTGATTCTTTCCTAACCGCCTTAAAGAAAGTTTCTCCATTTACTTCAAGGTATTTTTTCTTGATAGAATACTGGATTCCACTTGATACGCTAGGAGCATAGTATTTATAGTCAGACAAAATATGGTTGTCAATCAGCTCTCTTACCGTTTTACCAATGATAATGTTCTGATATGAGTTGTCCAACCCCTTCCCATCTAGGCGTTCAGGAGTTGCAGAAAAGCCAATTTTTACAGCGTTTGGATATTTTTCAAACAAAAGTTGGTAAGTCTCTGCTTCTGAATGATGGGCTTCATCAATTAGGAGATAATCAGGAGCGTCATTGTCTCTATTTACATCTTCGATAACACCCTTTGTTTTATTGTTGCTCCCATTTTCCTTCATCAACTCGTCAAGTTGCTCTCTGACCTCTATGGTAGGAGCATAGACATACACCAGATAGCCCTGTTCAGTAAGCAGTTTTTCTAAATAAGCCAATATATAGCTCTTCCCACTCCCTGACGGACTAACCACTAAATTATCTTCCCTGATATTTTTAAGAACACGCTCTACCAACATCATTTGATCTTCTCTGAGTTTGATTGCCATGTTTTTTTATCCCCTTTTCCTTCATCTTTTTATCCCTTTACTCTAATAATTCAGGATTTTCATAGATATTCCCAATCACTCTATAAGAACTGATATCATCTATAAGCTCACTAAAAGCGGTTGCGTCCTCTACACCTATTGCTTCCACAACAAGGACTGCTTGCCATTTATTCCAAACTAGCTTCGCATTTCCGAGAACTTCGTCTCCGCCTTTCGACTCAAGGATATCGCCCTCAAAAATTTCTACTCCGTCCTTGTCAAAGATCCCTGTTGATTGCATAAGATAATCTTCATCAATCACCCAACCATTCAATACTTTAGGAGTAAGATCTCTGATATCATTTGCATAAACTTTGTTATCCCAGATAATCAGTTCACTAGCTGTATACATCTTCTGTTTGTTCTTATCCCACGCTCTAAACTTCAATCTGCCCATTTTTTTATTTTCCTTTCACTCTTTTTGTCACTCTACTTCTTTTTTTGTCCTCGTAGTAACTCCTCAACTGAGGATTTTTCTCTACCATTCTTTTTACATACAAGGCTTCTCTGATACACCGTTCTATATACGCAAAAGGAAACAGAACTAAAAGAAGGGGGCTAAATATAACCCCAATAACAACAATAACTATCGTTCCCAACGTGCTTTCTGCGACATAGCCTATAAACTCACTTAGAGTTTTAATACTCTTGACGTGACTTATAAGAATTAGTCTGTTTTTTAGCTTCATCACTATCCCTCGTACAATAAAACTCTACTCGGTTCTCAAAAGACGCATTTTTAGAAGAAAGCATACACAAACCTAATTTTAGAATAACCTGCTCCTACTTGTTCAATTTGTGTAATCATCTTAGTTAGGTTTTCTTTCTGCGAACCAATAATTTCTAAATAGCTCTCATAGTCTTTCAGTGATTGCAACTCGACTACATATAGTGAATTTACGTCATGTAAGTAAAAGAAAATATCCTTAGATAAGTTAGTCGCTTTCCCTGTATCGCCTTTCACGTTTAAAGCAGACAATCCTTTGATCTTTTCCCCACTTGTATCTCGCAATAGCGTGTGTAACTCCGTATCACGCACTACGTCAAGCATTTCAGGGAGTGTTCTACCAAATAAGTATTGTGCTTCTTTAGGATAACCATAGCCATCATAATTCAACTGACTTTGATCCGTTAAAGGAGAAATGTTTTCCCATACTCCTTTAGCTTCGTCAAAGCCTTCCACAAAACCATATAAATCAATTCCCATTGTTTTTAGTATTCCTTTCGTTCCTATTTATCATTCATTTGGAGGTTCAGGGAAGCTAGTCCAAAAAATTACTTCTTCTTCTTCCCCAAAGTTTTCAAAACCAACCCCATCTTCATATTCTATCCAAGTATCTGTAGTTACCCCACTTTCAGGGGTATAAACCAACACTTCCTCGTCAATTTCAGGGGCTACTCCCTCCCAAATGCCTGTCACTTTGTCTCCAAAGAACTCTTTTTCTTCGTCTGTCAGCTCTCTTGCTACTAGTTTATTCCATTGTGTTTTATCCATTTTTTCCACCTCTTATTCTTCTAGCAACTCTGGATTTTCGTGTACATTGCCAATGACTTCTAGCAAATCGCCTTTAGTAAACGGTGAGCCAAATGACATTGTTGCAAAATTCTTACCAAATCTTTTTCCTAACAAAAGACAAGCCTCTCTTTTAACCACAACTTCAATCTGGTATTCCCATTCTGCTTTTAAAAAAGGGTTTCTATATCGTTTTACTATATCACCTTCAAAGATTTCTGTTCCGTTTTTATCAAACAGACCTGTTGATAGACCCAATGTTTCAGGATCTACAGAACACCATTCTCCAATAGAGATATACTCGTCATTCGCTTCTACGACACCATTGATAATGTAGGACACTCCTTCATCTTCAATGAGATAGCCATATTTCCACTCACCTTTACTTTCTTCGTGAGTGGAAATACCTCTAACCGTCAATTTTTTCATCTTGTTTTCTCCTTACCGCCCTAGCAATTCAGCATTTTCGTAGATATTTCCTACTACTGAGTGATAAGTGGTACAATCAACCAAATCAGCAGAATACCCACGTTCCTCATTTTCTACAGCCATAAACTTACCGTCCTTATAGATAACATACAAGTAAACTGGTTCGTCTCCGCTTTCGTCTACGTCAGCGAGAATATCCCCTTCAAAGATCTCTGCACCGTTTTTGTCAAATAGACCTGTCGCTTGCATGAGTTTGATATCCCCATCATCAAGAAATTTCCCCTCAAACGTTACCGTATCAATCTCTTCACTCCAAAAGTTGATTTTCTTAACTTCTGACATGACTTTCTTGTTTTTAAACCATGCTCTAAATTTTGGCAATTCCATTTTTATTCTCCTGCTTTTCAATATTTCATTTATGGTTATATTATACACCCCTACTTTCTTTTTGTCAACACTTTGTATTATTTTTTTGTGTTTTTATATTATTTTTTAATGGTGCGCGTGATATAACAAAAACTTTCAAGCGTACCAAGGGTTTTCAGCTCCTAGCACCTCGAAAGTTTAAAGGTTGATTATGTTTTTTAATCTTTTGTGTTATAACCGCATTTATGATCCGTTGCGTTGTATTCAGCGATATACTTACTTTCCAACCCTAACAAGTCTTTTTCTGAACCTTCTTCTAAAACGTCTATAACCTCATAAGTCCACTCGGTTATTTTGCTGTTTTTCATTGCTTCATGGAAATAGCTACCTGTCTGCGCTTTGAAATGTTGAAACCAACGAAAGATAGGGTGGTTTACTGTTTTACCAATATACACTTTCCCTGTTTGCTTATGAGTTATCTTATAAATAAAGCCAACTATTTTACCATTTTTGTAAGTCCTATCATCTTCTCTAAGACGATTTTCATAGTATTGTTCTTCATGTTCCAAACAACAAAAATAATATCCGCTATAATCGTTGTTCTTTAATTCAATACGACTTACAGGGTTTTCTCCGCAATATTGGCAAGGTATTTTTTCTGTCCAAAATGCTTCCCATTGACTATTCAATTCATAGATATTGGCATAAAAGAACTCTTTGTCTATCGTCCTTTGAGGGACTTTATCAAAAAAATATTCTGGATAATCATTTTTTACTTTATCAAGCACATCACGTTTTGTATCATAGTCAAAATACAATTTCCGTTCTACTTGTTCAGAATAAAAATCCCCCTTATTTTCTTTCCTATGATTTATCCTTACAAACCAATTTGCCATATCATTTTTCTATCTTTTTGACCCTTCCTCAACTTTTTTTAAGTAATCTGATATATTTTTATCAAACAGTTCATCTGCCAGATTTTCAATTTCCTTTTGTGTCATTTTACGTTCAATCATTGTAAAATCTAGTGTTTCTCCTGCAATCAATAAGCTATTTTGGTATTCAAGGAAATTTTTTAGCGGTTCTACACTTGCTCCCTGTTCTTCCAACCAACCAAAAAGATCCGTCAAATCAGTAACAACAACTCCTGTATTAGTCTTTTTATGTTCTACATTCACACTAAAAAGGTCGTAGTCTAGCGTATAAGTTATTTCTTCCCCATTACTTTTATAGTTTTTTACAATCATTTTTCCCCCTCCATTTTTCAACCAACTGCATTACTAACTTCCCAAAAAAAGTTTCAAGTCTTTGTGAACCAGTTCTGTCAATAGCGAACCCAGCTCTAAAAAATTCCTTTGCTAATTGGATAACAAACCACATTTCAATCACAAAATAACCAATAAATGCAATCCATAAGAATATTTCGGCAATTAGGAAATTCGACATTTTTACTAAGAAAATCCCAAAACAATCAACCCCCTTCTCCACTATATAATGGAGAAAAAGGATAGATAAAGAACAAGGTAAAACGCCAACATTCCTATACCTGAAATAAAAATTACTTTGCTTCATACTACTTCTCCTTTGTGATTTCTTCCGCTTTCTTGCAAAAATAGCTCAATTTCATGTTTAACAACAACAAAAATTCATAAGGCGCATTAAACATGATCTCAAAGCCTCTCTGCTTGCGTGTATCGAACCATGACATATTTTCCTTGTCAAAGTCTTTTCGTTGCTGTAGGGCTTTAAAATCCTCCTTATAGACGATAAATTCGTCACCAAGTTCTAAAATATCATTTACAATCTTTTCAAAACGATTTTTTCGATAATTCTTAATCTTGTGCCAAATGTACCGCTTCTTATTATTGATCTTGATATAATTTTTAGACTTCTTCCAAGCGTGTACTCCTTTTTTGGGTACACCATTTTCTTCGTAGTTATCAGGATTATTTATTCGTCTTGAGTTTTCAAGTTTTGCGTCTAATTTTGCCAATTTTTCTGAATAGCCCAGATCATTTGTTAAATCAAATCGCAATTCTTTATTTGAACTTTCATTCTTTGCAACGACTTCTAACTTGTCTACATCTAAGGAAATTACAACCTTTCCTTTTGCAGGAAGAGTTTCTTTCGTTCCATAGGGTACACCGTCAAACACAAACAAACCATAATATTTCCAAGTATTATCTTTTACCAAAACACGTTTAACTGCATATAAAGCTAGTTTTTGCGTTTCTAGTGCATAAGCCAATCTAATTTCATCATCATTATTGAATTTCCAAGGAAGAGTAATCTTGTTTTTACGCTTCCCAAACGAAAGCCCTTCTAATGATACATTATGATTTTGTTTTCTGTACCAAATAGTCGTAAAATCAACCATTCTAGGAACTTTCAAAAAGTTATCACTATCTGATTGACTTCTACGTTTTAAGTAGGCTTTTTTTGTTGCCTGTGCCATATTTTCAACATTAGACCAGTCAAGAATACCATCTTTTGAGTAGCGTTTGTACATAACGCTTACCTGCCCCATATTGTTGTAGTCAACAAATTTTCCACTATTCAAACCGAAAGCATTATTAAGAGCAATCCAACCTTCTTTTAGTTCGTCTGATTTTTCCTTATATTCTGCTTTTAATGCTTTTTTTAGCTCTTTGTCTTTAGTTTCTTTTATTTTTTCTTGTAGTTCATTCAATGTTTTAGTTTCTTCTGCAAGATATTTATAATCATCAGAAGATTGTCTACGATATTCTTGTCTATTGAAATAGTTCACCATTTCACGCTTCATTTTATACCCATATTTAAAGATCTTTTCAAGGTAGTCCGTGTACCCTTTTGGATCAATCTGTACTTTTAACGTATAAGTCATAACTCTCCCCCTCTCTTTATTTATCTAAGTTCTCTAATTCTAAGTCAGCAAGATATCGCAAGTGTTTCATAGTAACTTGACATTTCTTATCAAAATACTTTTCCCAAAAGCTCTTTGTTGCTTTACCATATTTCCAATAAAATTCCGTTCCTATTACTTCCCCTAGAACAGTATCATCTGAAAGTTGTTTAGTTTCGTTCAAAAAACCTTCAATAGTTTCTCTCATTTATTCTTCCTCTTTCTATTTTTATATTTATATTATACACCTACGATAAAGACTTGTCAATTACAAAAATAAAAAAGATAGTTGTTACCTATCTTTTTTACACTTTTCTATTTTCTTCTAACCATTTGTTATAGGATAATTCTGAATTATATTTATCAACTACGTTTTGTAACGCTTTTAAAGCCTCTTTTTTCTCTTTTTCTCTAATAGAAGAAATTGGAGGAACTAGTGTTTCAAAAGCCCAATCATACAAACCAACAAATTGATTAGTTAGCATATATACTCCGTTTTCCTCTTTGCAGGTCAAGGAAATAAATTTATCTGGGCTATTTTTACTTAATTTTTCAACATTTCTCAACGTTTCTTTAAGAAAAGGCAGACAATCTATTGTTACTTGTTTCTTACCTTTTGATCTTATATAAACAACAAAAAATACACAAGAACAAATTATTGCCAACGTACAAAATACGAGAAACGACAATGAATTATTAAATAAAAACATCATTTTTTCACTTAAAGCAAGTATTAAACAAATAGTAGCAGTAGGTATAAACAATGCTTTTACCAAAGTCATTAATTGCTCATTGATTTCGCTATCCAATAATTCTTTTTTCTCATATAAATACGCCAATTTTTCCTTTAAATCCATTCTACAAATGCTCTGCTTTCTTTGTGATGATTACTAATAATTTACATTATAGTTATATTATACACCTCTTTAAAGATGTTGTCAAGTAAATTTTAGATTAAACACAACAAAAAAGCGATATACAAAATTGTATACCGCTTTTCCTGATTATCTCATGATTTTATTTTGCAGACTTAGAAAGAACTCTAATTAGTTTTCTTTCTTTTTGTAAACCAACGCACTTAAACCAAGCACACCAAGACCTGCGATAGCAAGAGCTGTTCCTGCTTCTGATCCTGTGTGTGGCAACTGATTAGTTGCAACTGCTTGTGTAGCTGGTTGTTGTGGTTGTGGTTTTTCAGGTGTCTTAGGAGCTTCCTGTGGAGCTTCTGGCTTCACTTTATCATAAACACGGACTGTCAGACCCTTTGGATCTTCTACGTTCTTAGAATCGCTAGGAGCAGGCTTGTAACCTTCAATTTCTTTGAACGGTTTAGTACCATCTTCTTGTGGTGCAACTGGATTTCCTTTTGTGTCAATATGAATTGTGATAGGTTTTTGCACTTCACGATAAACGTAAGTTACAACAGTTTTACCTTTAACCACGTCACCTTTTTCGTTACCTTCTGTACGGACTAGTTCGTAAGTCACACCATCTTTGGTGATTGCAACTGGTTTGTGATCTGTTGTGTCGTACTTAGTACCCACTTTAGCTTGTGTAGTATCTGCTACTGGATCTTTAAGAACTGTACGTTCTTTGTCGTCTTTGACGTAACGTACTTCAACGTCACCTTTAACAATCTTATAGACACGAACTGTTTCGCCCTTTGGATTTTCTACGTTCTTAGGATCTTTTGGTGAAGGTTCAAAGCCATCAATATTCTTGAAAGGTTTTGTTCCTTTTTCAGGAGGGGCAATACGTTTGCCTTCTTCGTCAATATGGATTGTTGTTGGTTCTACAGTTTGACGATAAACGTAAGTTACAACTGTTTTACCTTCTACAACTTTACCTTTTTCAACACCTTCTGTACGGACCAGTTCGTAAGTCACACCATCTTTGGTGATTGTTGTTGGCTTGTGATCTGTTGTATCGTAGTCTGAACCTACTTTACCATCTACTGTATCTGCTACTGGATCTTTCAATACAGTCTTAGAAGCGTCATCTTTGACGTAACGAACTTCTACATTACCTTTCTTAATTCGGTTGTAGACACGAACTGTTTCACCTTTTGGATTTTCCACGTTCTTAGGATCTTTTGGTGAAGGTTCGTAACCATCAATATTCTTGAATGGTTTTGTTCCATCTTCTTTAGGAGCAATTTCCTTACCTGAATCTCCATCAATATGGATTGTTGTTGGTTTTTCAACTGGTGTAGGAGTTGGTGTAGGAGTTGGTGTAGGAGTTGGTGTAGGAGTTGGTTTTGGTTCTTCTTTTAATTTGTACAAGTAGGTTACAACTGTTTTACCTTTAACGACCTGTCCTTTTTCTGTACCTTCTGAACGTACTACTTCATAAGTTTTTCCATCTTTTGTGATAGTTGGCAACTTAATGCTTGTAGTATCATACTTAGTTCCGATTGGGCTTTCAGGCGTTTGAATTACAGGATCTTTCAATACAGTGCGTTCTGTATTATCAACAACATAATGTACTTCAACCAAACCTTTAGCGTCTTTATTTGGGTTAGTTGCTGTTGGTTTGTTCGCTGTGTAAGATACAAGGTGATAGTTGACTGTTGGAGCTTTCACTTCACTAGTCAATTTGCTTGTGTCAACTGGGGTAGGTGCTAAAGCCCCAAATTGTCCTACATAATATACAGGTTTAATTCCTGCAAGACCACTAATCTTTTCTGTTGTTGTCCCAATGAAATATGTTGGAGCACCACCATATACATCAACTTGTTTAACTTTTTCAAATCCAACACCCTCGAATGGATATGGAGCTTCACTAACTTCTGGTTTTTTAGTTACATCAGAAGGTTTCACCAACTCTTTTCCTTTAAGAAGATATTTGTTGCTGTATTTCGCAAACAACTCATTAGTAGGAATAACTTTGCCATTTTTATCGTAGTAATTATAAGCTACAGTATAAGTCCAATCACCTTCTTTTAATTCCTCAATAGCTTTTCCTGAACCACCGATAAGTAGTTGAGCTTGTACAGAAGCTTGTTGGCTCAAAAATGCTACAACTTTTCCGTTTTTAGCAGGAGATTTATCCAGACTGTATGATTTTTGGATTTTTGCAATTCCTAAAGATCCAAGTTCTGAATCAGGAGTAACGTTTACATCATAATTAACAACTTCCCCTTCTTTAAGAAAGACTGGAACAACTTTTGTTGCTGTCTTTTTGTTAGCAATAGGAGAAGTGGAACTTAACATATCACTTCCATTGTACCCAACAGTCATTTCAGTAGGCGTTGTTCCGCTTTGAGAGTTGTCAATGAAATTACGCATTGTTGCAGGGTCGTCCATCATTACAGAAGTTGTTGAAGGTGCAACATAAGAAACTGAACCTTTGTTAGATGAAACAGTTCCTAGCGAAGTTTTCCCTGCGATAAAGTCTTTATCTCCTAAATATTGTAAGCCATTACTTGCGTCCAAATAAGCAGTAGGTTTATTTACAATACTTTTAACGATTTCTTTCTCTTGATTACCACTTTCACTTTTAGCTTTTTGGTAGTCTGCTGTTGCTTTTTCAATTTGCGCTTTTTGATCTGCTACTTCTTTTTTAGCTTGTTCAGCAAGTTTAGTAGCTTCTTCTTCTGTGTTAGCAGTACCAATGTTCTTTGTTGGTTCAGCATTTACAGTCAATCCCGCTTCTTTTGCTTTATTTGCTGTTTCAGTCAAACCTTCATCTACGACAACTGTTTTACTTTCATTTGTAGTTGCTGTTGTAGATGGGGTAGCTGTTGTTGCTTCATCAGCAGAAGCAGTATTAGCACCAATCAATAGGGTAGCCCCAAGAGCAATACCACTTGCCAAACCAAAGGCTTTAGTTTTACGCATAAATCCATGACCTTTAACGTTTTGTGTTTTCTTCATTTTCATAATTTCCTTTCCTCCTCTTTAAGTAAGGTAGCCACATTGAAAAGCAACCACCTTACCTTAGAGGTAAAACCTTAATTTTCTTTCTTTTTGAGCGTTGCGCCTGCCAAAGTCAATGCTCCCATACCTGCAAGAACAAGAGCTACTGAGGCTGTAGTTCCTGTAAGTGGAAGAGTACGTTTAACAACTGCTTTTCGAGCAACATCTACAGGGTGTACTTCTGATAATACGCCAATTTCATGAGCTTTAGCTTCAACATTACCAACTTTTGGTTCTGTTGTTTTTAGAGCAATTTTAGAAAGTTTTACACCTTCTGGCTTCACTTCTGGCGTAGTTGTACCAAGTTTTGAAGGTTGTAACTTGTCTTCTTTAGCATTAGAAGCGCCTTTAGATCCTGCTGTAGATTTAACTTCAACTGATTTATTGCTTACTTCTTTACCATCAACTTTAACAACTGCTGTAGCTGTTCCGTTTCCAGTAACTTCGTATTCAACAGTATAAGTACCGCCCGCCAATTTCTCGCTTACGTTTACTTTGCCATTTGAAATAGTAAGTTCTTTAGTTGTAGCACCTTTAAGAGTTGCTTTAGTAACAGTTACACCTTCGCCACCAATAACGATATTAGCTGTTTGATCTTCACCTTTGATAGTAACTACTGTCTTAGTGTTCAATGATTTAACAATCTGATCCGCTACTGCTTTAGGGTTTCCGCTGTTGTAGTCAACAAGTTCTACGTTATCTTTTTTAACTCCAACTTGCTTCAACAAACGTTCAGTTGCGTCAACTTGACCTTTAGTAACATTTGGAACGTATGACAACACTTGACCGCCATCTTTTACAAAACGTTGGATTTGTCCAAGGGTTGTTGAAGTTGGAACGTCAATAGCAGTATCATCTAGCAATGTTACCAAAGTCAATTCGCTTGCTTTAGCACCGTTACCAAACAGTTCAGCAATGTTTTTCTTAGCGAGGTATGCTTGAAGATTTTCGCTTCCATTGTCACCAATTACCTTAGTTGCGGCACTTGACGCTACTGGATTTGAAGAAGCTGTTCCGTTGTCGCCCTTCATTGCGATTGCAGATTTCAAAGCAGACTTATCAGACGTAAGGGTTTGGAAGTTAATCATTTGCCCCGGAGCTAGGAAGTCGATAGTGTTGATATTACCAACAACTGCCATTTCGTCTCCTTCATTCATTGAATCAACCAATGAATTAGCGATAGTGTCAATATAGTTTTGACCTGCTTTATCTGCGAACGAACTTGAACGGTCAAGCCATAAAACCAATTTACGAGGTTTTTTCTTTGTCGTTGTTGTATTTGTTGTTTCAGTCTTGAATTGAACTGAACCTGTAGCTTTACCGTCTTGTCCTGTTTGACCTTCAACACTTAACTTACCAGAAATAGCTCCTGCTGTGTTATCTTTAGCTTTGAATGTATAAACAAGTTTATACTCTCCAACTTCGTCAAGAGTTTTAGAAGAATCTACTTTGCCATTTGCAAAGACTGTTTCTTTACCAGAAGGAGAAACCAATTTAACTGAAACAACATCAGCGCTTCCGTTGTTAGTTACATTTCCGTTCCATTTGCTTCCTGCTTTTTCATTCTTGATAGAGACAGTTTGTGTATAAGATCCGTCAGCGTTCTTAGTTGCTGTTGATCCACTAACAAGTTCAGCTTTTGCATTTTTGTTAGCTTCATTCACTTTAGCGTTGTTTTCACGAATAGTTTTGTTTTTAGCTTCTGCGTCTGCGATAGCTTTGGCAACTTTAGCTTTTGCGTCTGCAATAGCTTTTTGTGCGTTTTTAGGTTCAACTACTGTTTCGCCTTCTACAGAAACGTTCACACCTTTAGCTTTTGCGTCTGCAACCACTTTGTTCAATTCAGCGTCTACAGATTTTTGTTGTGCGACAACTTCATTGAGTGCTTTTTCAGCTTCTTCGACTTGTTTTGAAAATGCTTCTACATCACCATCTTTAAGATCAATAGTTTTTACACCTTCAAACTTAACGCCTGCTTGTTTGGCTGTTTCAACTGCTTTAGTCAAGCGACCTTGTGCGTCTTTAACTTTTTCAGTCAAAGCGTTCAAGCCTTCAACTTGTTTAGCAATATCTTCTTCGCCTTTAGCAAGATCGTCATACGTCATTTTTTCGTCAAGTTGTACATTGATCCCTACTGCTTTTGCGTCTGCGATAGCTTTTTGAAGTTTTGCGTTAGCTTCATCACGACCTTTGGCAAGCTCTTCAATTTTCTTACCTTGTTCGTCAAGATCTTTAGAGGCTTTTTCTACTGTATCATGAGTAACTTTTTTGCCTTCTTTAACTTCTACATCAAGTTTTTTGGCTTCTTCTTTAAGACCAGAATATTTTTTATCAAGTCCTGCTTGATCTTTAACTTCTTCTGTCTTAGGTGCTTCTTTTGTTTCCGCTGTTGCTTCTTGATTTTGAGCGTTAGCGTTTGTAGCTGTTGAAGTTCCTGTAGCGTCTTTTGCTACTGGTGTTTTTGCTTCTGTCGCTACGGTTGCTGTTGGAGTTGCGTCTGTGTTTGATTTAACTTCATCAGCAGAAGCTACTTGTCCTGCCAAAAACATTGTTGCCCCAAGAACAATTCCTGATACAACTTTCCCTGCTTTATTCTTACGAATAAATCCATGACCTTTTTCTTTCAATTCCATAAAAATAGAACTTCCTTTCTTTTCCATAAAGATCAAGCCTTATTGACTTTTTCTTTCAATCCCTTACCTGCTTTAAATGCAGGAGACTTCTTAGCTGTGATAGTGATTTCTTTACCTGTTTGTGGGTTGCGCCCTTTACGTTCAGCACGTTCTCGCACTTCAAAGCTTCCAAACTTGTCGATACGAACTTTTTCACCATCAGACAAAAATTCTGAGATTTTCTCAAAAACATAGTCTACAGCTTCCTTTGCGCCTTTTTTAGTCAATCCAAGATCAACCGCCATTGGCTCAAAAATGTCACGTTTTGATTTCATTATTACACCTCCTCTGTGACATATAATATACTTCAAATTATAGCACTATACTTTAGAAAAATCAAGCAATAAACAACAAAAAAGCACCATTTTATATCTTATAAAATGGTGCTTTTTACTCTCTAATTGATAGCCATTTCAACATTTATTGCGTTTTTTAATGGTTCTTTCAGCCAAAAATTACTAACTAATTCTTTATCACCAGACACAAATTTTTTGTAATTATCGTAGTCTGACAACTCATTGTCAAAAATTTTCTTTGACAATTCTTCTATATCCCCATTGAATTTTACTGTTATTTTGGGCTTTTTCGATAATAGTCTTTCAGGAGATACATTATACTTTTCTGCCATTTCTTCCAATCGTTTATAGTAAGGATTGTCAAAAGTTGGTGCAGTAATTAAACCTTGCAAAACTTCGTCTGGGTTAAAACCATCTAGTAAAATTTGAGATATTTTTTGAAGCGCCTTTGCCTCAGAAGCAATTTGTTTATTCCTTTCTTCCCAAATTTCTACATTGTCAAGAATTTCAATGTGTTTACTTAGCTTCTTGAATAAGCTAGGCAAACACAATAATGTATTAAAATCCTCTGAACTCATTTTGGGAACACTATCTATTGATTGCGGTCTATTGATATTTAACATCAACGTCATTAGTAGGACAATATCATTTTCATTGCCCTGCGTGTTCACTTTGACTTGATATAAGGTATTGTTCAGTTTTGCATTTTCAATACCTGCTTCTTTAGTTTTATCAATAAACTCTGCAACTAATTCAGGGTAGCTATCTATATTTTCTGTTAGGATCTTGTTCACTTGTAAAGCGTCAAAAAGAGTATAAAAGTTATCAAGCAACCCTTCTGAACTAACCATTCTTTTTTCCCATTTATCAATGGTTTCGTTCAACACCACCTCTAGGTCTATTAGATGGTTCTGTTGCCATTCTTTTAACGCCATTTCAGTAGCACGTCCTGTAGCAAAAAACGTTCTTAAACCGTCTTGTAAGTCCGTTTCAACAATATAACCATTACTAATACCTATTTCTACCCACTTATCGTAAGACACTCTCAGACGTGGTTTCAAGTGCCAATCTACGTCTATATAAGTCACTCCTAGAGGAAACCCCTCTGAATGAAGGTGATCTTCAACTAATTCTTTAATTACGCTCGGTTCAGCTTCAATCAGGGTTTCCGTGAATCCTTTCAAATCAAACTTTTTTTCAAACTCAGTTGTAGCTCGTTTTAATAGATCATCTTTAGTTTCTTTTTTTCGTTTAATAGTAACCATATCTCTCTCCTTTTCTGATCTATTTAATTGTATCAAAAAAAACAAGCTCTTTGTGAACTTGCTTTTTGAACTTAAATTACAGCCATTAATTCTTTTGAACGTTTTAATTGCTCCGTTATTTCTGAAACCTCATTAGAAAGAGTAATCACTTCTTTCGCAAAGTCCTGAATCACACGAATGACGTTAGAATATAATTCTTTATCTTCTGGGTCAGCTTCCTTCTCACCTTCTTCTAGGGCTTTAAGATTGCTACTACTCCAATCATTTAACGTGTTCAACGGTACAATCAAACCACATAGTGTTTTTAATTCTTTCTCGATATCATCTTGTCCAGACATATCCTCTAAGGTTACAAAATGAAGTGCTTGTTCTTGATCTCCAAAGATTTTCTTATCTTCATCAGATAAGTTTCCGCCTGCTTCATCAATGTTTTTTAGCCACATTTCCAAATTAGCCTCAAAATTATCTTTGTTATCAGATACATTTTTTAATGCAAAATTCATTCCTGACAAAGTATAGTTTTTGATTGAAATTACATCTGTCATTGTCATTCTCCTTCCCTGTAAGTTGCTAGTTGGATTTGCTCTGTCATAGTATCATAATTCCCTGAGTAAACCATGATATTTGAACCATCACTCAACGTCATAGTAAATTGCAACGTTCCATCTAGGTTTGATTTAAGCACTTTCGTTTTTGAAGCGTCATATTGATAATTGAGAATCATTTTTTCTTTGATAATCAATAAATCTCTACGATAACTTGATAAATCATGGTTCATTCGATCAGGAACGATTGAGTTTTTATCTGGCGCTTGGCTAAGAGCGTCAACCATTTTTTGAATCATTTCTTTTACGGTTTCAGCTTCTTCACCTGTCACCTCTTCGTCTGGTTTTTCAAGAGTTTTTTCTAGCTCTTTTTGAGGATTGCTAGTGACTATTTCCACCTGTTCTTTTTTCTTCTCTTTTTTGGAAGAAGATTGGGTAGTTGCCTCCTCTAGTTTGAACTTGTTACCAGAAGCCTTTTTATTAAAAAACAAGAAAAAACAAGCAAGTCCAAGGATCACGACACCAACAAAACTAATCAATATTCTTTTTGTTAAACTACTCATTTGTTACTCCTCTGTGCTATGATGGTTAAAATCTTCTGCATTTTCTTTAGTGCTGTACTTACCTCTGTCGTCTCTTACCGTATTGCCATTCAAAAGGTCAGCAACTTTTTTATAGTAAGTATTTAGATCAGAATAGCCCAGTAACGCTCCTGTATAAGTACAAGCAAGGATTTTCCCACTCTCATTTGTTTTCACAATATAATTTAATAGTGCAAAGTCTCGTTTGTCATTCGTTACTGGAACTAATACCTGAAAATATCTATTCGCAGTTGTTGAACCACTCATAACAGATACCATTACTGTACCTGCCAAAGCTGTAGTAGATTGAGTTTCTTTTCCCCATGACTGAGAAGCAAGAAGGTTGTAAATGTTTTTTTGAACACTTAGATTTTCTTCTCCTTCTCCCTCTGGCGCATTTTCATCTTTTTTAGACTTATCTGTTTCAATAGGTTCTTCTGTACTTGCACTTGAAGCCAAATACGGTTTCAAACTTTTATAGGCTGTGTCTACCTTTGTATCAAACCTGATACCAATAAGTGTCTTAAAAAAGTTATTTAAATCTGTATCAGCGTTCAACTTCGTAAAATTTAAAGCAAAATCCGTAGGATCTCCATTTTCGTCCTTTTCCTGATCTGCCTGAATATCTGCAAGTTGTCCTTGTACCACTCTCAATTCATTGTTTTCAATATTCCCAATTTGTGTTGGAAGATCCTGTGTTGAAAACAACCTTCCTACCTCGCTAGTTGTGTAGGTTTGTGTAACCGTAACTTTTTTTGAAAAGAAGAATCCACCTGCAATAAAAGCCACAATAACAGGCACAATCGTAGCTAAAGTGATTTTTTTCCAATCGGACGCTTTCACCAAATCTTCTAAATCATCTAACCATATTCCAATTTTCTCAAACATACCTTATTTACCCTTCCTCTGGACTATCCCAAAAAGCAGATCCATCAATTTCAATATCCCCTTCTTTATAAAAAACATCACTTCTAGGTATTTTTTCAAGCCACGCCATAAAAGGTTCAGTTCCGACCATTCCACCCTTCATGATATTTTCTTCTGGCATATTTACTAGATCCACCTCTAGGTTTTTATATAAATCAGGGCGTAAAACCACTTTATCTTCAATTTTACGCCATTCTAACAATGAAATGAATACATAGTGATCTTTACTATCGCTTTTTCTTTGTAAATTCTCTACTAAGCGTTCAATTCTTTGTTTCTCGTATTTGTTTAACCGTCTTGTATTCAAACGGACAAATATATAATTTTTTGCCATACCTCACTCCACATTTACGCTTTCTTTTCTTTCGATAAAAGTTAAAACAGAAGCATAATCAAACATAGCTATTTTTTCTTCGTTATCACCTATTTTAACAGTTCCCCAAAGATTTCCGTCTCCGTCTAAACGGTAAACACGCATGGTAGTTCCATCTGAAAGATTAAAGACACCACCTATTGTATTATCTTTGTTCAAGTAAAGTCCGTTTTTAACTAGGGCTTCTCTGAGTGCCTGATAGTCTTTTTTAGATAAACTTCCCTTTTCTTCCTTTTGAGGTTTTAAACTATCACTCACTTTTACGTTTTTATTTACTGTCGCCACCTGTTTTGAACAAGCCACTCCAACCAAACTAAAAGTTAGCAGAAAGCCTATACTAATAACCTTTTGTAGAGATCCATGTTTTAAAGAGTTGTTTTGCTTTTTCATCATCATAGTAAGTTTCCTTTAAGTACAAGTGAGCTTGCTCTGACTTTTTAACGCCTGTTAGAGCTTCTTCAATATCCTTTTCAATTCGTTGTAAACATTGATTTAGATATTGAGCAAGTTTCAACGCATCTTCTGGATCAGTCACCTTGCGTCCTGCCCATTTATCATAAGCAAACTGAGGGTTTAGAGCAAATTTCCAAGTATCTGAGGCTGTAATGTTGTTTGTACGCAACAATTCCTCATATCTTTTATAGCTCTTATAAAATTCTTGTAATTCTTCTGAGTTATCAAAATCGTCTTTTGAATAGATAGGGAAGTTGTAATATTCAATCGTATAAACGATATGTTCCAAGCCTTTAATATCATTTTCTACTAGGTGATTTTCGTCAGGCACGACTAGATAGCCCCAATCTGTGATATCGTAAATGACAGGGCGCACATAGTCTCCCCAATCCACGTTATCTTCTTCATCAACAACTGGAACAGTTTCAAGCATATAGTCGTTTTTCAAAGCGTCTATCCGTTTCTTCCATTCCAAAACTTGTTCGTCATACCAATCCGCAAGGAGTTCTGTATAGAAAGTTCCGCCTTCTTCTTCATCTTTCTGAATTGCGTAGTCCTGTGCAGACTCGATAGCCTCATAAAGCGTAAGGGTTGCGTAGTCTTTACCTAAAAATTGACGGTATTCTTCCAAAAAATCATTGTAGGAAGCAATTACTTTATTTCGTAATTCTTTGTTGTTGTCAACAATAAATAAAAATTCTTCTTTTAATTGTTCTTCTGATTTAGCCATTTATTTATCCTCTTTTCTAGTATTTTGTATCATTGGCGATTTTATTGATATTTTCTTCTAAAACTTCAATTCCGTTATCTGTATGGAATCCTAATCGTAAAACCTCTCCTGTCTCACGATTGTAAGCAGAAGGAACTTTTTCAATGTCTGGGAAATGTTTTACATATTCCTTGCCAAAATCACTTGTTACGTCTACATAAACGATTGCTGTCTGTTCTCTCCCTGTAAGACTTTGGAGTTTTGGAACTGTTTCTTGACACGTCTCACACGTTGGGTTTGTAAATACAATGTAGGAGCTTCCTTTAATTGCAGATTTATCCTTGTCAGATACAGAAAATACAAAATTAGGGTTACTCTGATCTAATACTCTAAATCCATCTTCACCCATATAAGCGATATACCCTCTGGTAAATAAACTAAAACCTAACCAAATTAAGGTTGCTGTAGTTCCTACACCTAGAACAAACCACTTCCAAATTCCTTTAAAGCCAAACAATACTGGAATTACTCCTAAAGTAAACGGTAGAATCATAAAGCCTAATACATGATAGTAGTGTTTAAAAGAATACCCTAAATGGAAAGGCAAAAATAGTAACACTAATACCAAAATGATCTTTAAAATAAAGAATAACCATTCTTGTGTACTGTACTCAGGCAATTTAATTTTCATTAGTTGCTCCCTTCTGTGTCAGTTGAACTTTCACTTTCTTTACTTTCTACTGAAATTTTGTCTCCATTTGCAGAACTATCAGGAAGTTTTGTTTTACCTTCTTTTGAACGGTCAATCAACTTTTGAACCCAATCTTCATCAAAGACAATTTTTTCTCCGTCTGCGTCAAATACAGTCAAAGATCCACTAGCTTGATCGTACTTTTGAATGATATATTTTTTATCATCAACTACTAAATAACCAGAAAGCCCTGTCTTGTCATTTTGTTTAATTGAATCTATCCCCTGCGTAAGTGTTTTGATATTATCATCATATTCACTACTTGATAACCCTGCTCCTTTTTTACTTTCTTTAGGAGTTTCTTCTAGGATTTTTGCGACTTGTTGTTCTGTCCGACTAGTATTTTTGTTATTTGTAGTTACCTGCCAAAAAACTAGACTTCCAATAATTAATACAGCAGGAATCCCTACTGCTAAGTATTTAAGTACGCCACTTTTCTTACGTTCTTCCAATTCTTCTTCCTCGTCAAAATCATATTCTTCGTCAATAGAATGATCTTCTCCATCATTTGCAACTTCAACTTCTTCTGCTTCGATTTCTTCCTCCTCGTCAGCTTCCGTTTCAATTTCTTCAAGGATAGGTTCAACACTAGGAGCTACATAAGGAGTTGGTTTGATAGTTTTGATTGCTTCTTCTTCAACTGCTTTAGGTATTTCTTCAACTCCCTTTTGTTCTTCTTTAGGAAGCGTAGGCTCAACAGAAACTATTGGTTGCTGTACTGCTTGTTTTGCTTGCTCTGTTGTTTCTTTTGGCTTTTGTGACGCTAGAGGTATTTTTTTTCTAGGTGAGACAGATTTTGGAGTTCTATCTGTATTTTGAGGAATAAACAATTCAGACGTTTCCTCTTTTGGAGTTTCATTTACAACTTCTTTAAGTTGCTCTTCCGTCTTTTCTTCTTGTAGTTCATTATACAATTCCAAAAAAACTTCTTGACTGTTTTCTTTAATGTACAAATCAATTACTAAACCTACTAGTATATTGTATAGCTCAGTTTGTTCTTCGGTTTTTCCTTTATATTCATACGTCAAAATTTTTTCAAGATCTGTTTTGCCCACATGACCTTCTCGTAAAAATTGCAACATATTTTTTAATCGTTGTTGCCCTAATGCAGGTTGATTACTTATTTTCTCCTGCAAGACTTCGTATTTACTAAGCATATATTCCCCTTTCTATCAACTTTCTACAATTTCAATTTTATTTTCACTACTCAACTTGTATTTGCCTAACTTAATAGAAGAGACTGTTATTGTTAATTGGGAGCGAACGTGTGAGATTTTTTCAATCTCCATATCATTCATTGTCACTTTGTGACCGCTTTTCATTGAATCTACAGGCAAACCTTTGCCATTTGACCCCACTAATCTAACAAAAACCAGCTCCTCTTCGTTCGGAGAATCAACCTTTACATTTTGCAAAATAATTCTGATCTCGTCTGAGGACCTTTCATAAGCACATACAGTTTCAAACTCTGCTTCCTCAAAGATCATTTCTTGATTGATCCCTCGAAAAAACATCAACCCTTTGATTTTTTCTGCTTCAATCGCTACCATTATTCTCTCCCATTATAAAATTCCTTTAGGTTTTTTTGTTTTCTGTCAATCAGAACAATCCCACCTGTGTAGACAAATAATTTTTCATAAGAAACAACTTTTACATACGAATCCGAAAAATCAAATTGTACATAAGGATTTTCCGATCTCATTACTTGCCCTGCCTCTACCCCTCTATTTGAAGGGGTGTCCAGATATAAGCGGAAAAGTCTACCTTTGTTATTTGCTACATTTCCATCTTGATAAGCTGGATAAACCGTATTATCTTCTTCAATTTCAACCAACATTTTTAAAGGTTTTGTACTCAAAATCTCTACTACTTTCAGTTTTTTATCTTTAAAAAAACCTTCTATATCAAACGTTTTATATCGTTCAAAGTTGGTGTAGTTCCTAGTTTTTTCATACGTTGGAACGTGCTTTGTTGATTTTCTTACTTCCACTTTTACTCTCCTTTTTTAACTTTAGCTTCAATTTCCAGATCGCTTATAAAATCTAAAAGTTGGATCATTTTAGAAATGCTAAAGTGGTATTCCTTTTCCCCTGTATAGACTTGCCTAATGCTATTTGTCGCAATAGCAGATCCAATTTCTTTGCTTGCTTTTAATTCTTTTCGCCATTTGAAAAAGAATTGCTTGTCACGATCAAAAATTTTCCGTAGTTGCTTTTCAAAGTATTTTCCTTTTTTGTACTTATCTAAAACAATACATAGTTGCAACATAACTGTACCACGCAACTTGAAAAACTTTTCTTTATCCTTAGTGTAAAAGATTTTAGAAGTTGTTCCAATCTTCATTCCATTCATAACTAAATCTGTTGGAGTGAGGTTTTCTTCTTCAATGAACTGCATGATCTCATTTGTAAGGCGTACATATTCTTTTTCAATAACCTTATGTTTCTGCACGTTTATCTCCTCTCTTCGATTGTTTTTATATAATCTATAATACCATTATTATTTTTAACTTACAACTATATAAATAGCGGTTTTTTTATTTTTAAAAAATTTAAACTTTTTTTCATTTTTTTGTTGACATACTTTTTTCGTTGTGGTATTATTAAATTGTGTTAAGGAATTAAGTTTTTGTGTTGTTTGATTATAATTCATATTCACTCAACATAGAAAAATAAACACTATCTTATATTTCAGGAGTAATAAATTATGAAAGTTATCACACTCACTTCTTTAAAGGGTGGAGTAGGAAAATCGGCTCTCGCAACATTAATTGCTGATTATCTTGCATACTATGGTCGTGTTTTACTGATTGACGCAAACCGTCAGGGAGACACAACTAAACGTTTTATTTATCAGAAAAACGAAGAAGGAAATATTGTTAATATTTCATCTGAGGAAAATCTATTTGAGAACATTTTCCGCAAGAAACCTGTTGTCCCTTTAACTGTCAAAGACAATCTTGACCTACTTGTTGCTACAAAGAGCTTGAAAGAGGTTGAAGATCATATTGAACACAAAGAACGTAAAAGTCCACTAATCTTTAAACGTTGGCTCAAACGTTCTAAATTGAGTGAATACTACGATTATGTAGTGATTGACACTCATAACAGCGAAGGTATTCTGCTTGATAGTTTTTACCTAGCTAGTGACTTGTTAATTGCAGTCGCAGGTTCAGGTCGCGATGAAATGGACGGTGCGATTGGAGTATACAACCGTGCAGAAGCTCTTAAAAATGATGATAACCTTGTTAATGACGAGGACGAACCTATCATGAAAGCAAAAATTGTCTTTGTAGGTAACTTACTTAAATCTGGCGGTGGTTCTCACGGTATTACCGCAACAAATGAATACCTAGAACAAACTAAGGATAATGAATTGTTCATCACGAACATTTGGGAGCGCAACATTTTCCGTGACGCTAGTGCAGAAAACAAAACGGTATTTGATATTATGAAGCGATCAAAATACCGTGATGAAAGTTTTGATAAATACTTTGCAAAATTGAAAGAAAGTCTTGAAATTATTAAAAACAATATTGATGTAGCTTGATTACTATTTTGTGCCGATTGATTTTTTTTATTAATCATTCGACACATTGTGATAATCACAAACCATAATTTTATATTTTAAAAAATACGAAAGAGGAACTAAAAAATGACATTTGATTTACCAACTAAACAACCAACTAAAACAAAAAAGAAAGTAGTTTTAGACGCTATTGATACTGACGAACAACCGCTTGAAACACCTAAAAAGAAAACAACTAAAAAGGCTACCAAAAAGAAAGTAGAAACAAAAAAAGAAGCTACTCAGGAAGATGTTGTAGAAAAAGCAAAAGTTACAGAACAGCCTAATATTTTCTTCAACAAACTCCAAATTAGTGAACCAAAACACGAAAAACTTTCTACAAGCATTTCTGACGCTAACTTAGACAAACTGGAACGTTTAATTGCGGAAGGGTGTCAAAATAAGTCAAAAGCTATCGGTGCGATCCTTGACGCTTTTGACGTTGATAAAGCTATTGAAGAGCCTACCTTCTTTGTACAAAACAGTTTTGTTAATGATTCACGAACTAATCGTTTGAATATCTCTATGACCCCTTCTCAACGTGAAAAACTTATGCGTGTTGCACGGGCAGGACTTGGAAATATCGCCCTTGCCTTCTCATGTATCTTGAACGCCTTTGATGTTGAAGAAGCTTTGAAAACTATGGAAAAATAAGCTAGATTATTTTCTAGCTTATTTTTATTATATTTTTATGTTTTTGCACATTGCTTTTTGTGTTTGGATATTATTTTTGTGTTTATAAAAATAAAAAGACGTGTTTTAAAACACGCTTTTTTAATTTGTTTTTAATCGCCCTGTTTTTAGGTCAAAGTCTATATTTAGTTCTTTCAAATATTTTTTAACTGTTGGTTCTTTGACGTTCAACGCCATAGCAATTTGAGCAACGCTCTTGAACTTACCTTTTTTAATTCCTGCAATCAACGCTGTCTGACGATCTGATTTTCCCATCGAAGAGGATAGACCCATGTTTGCCTGAGAACTACCTAAACTTGTTCCTCTGACAGCTTCTCTTGAATATTCGGCAATTTCTTTTGTTGACATTGCTTTTCTTTCACTCTTACGAGTGATAACATTTGGATCAAATTCTATCTTGACCTCACCAACATTTTCTTTTTTCTTTTTGAAAAAATCCGTAGGATTGTAACTCATTATTAAACTCCCTTATTTTTTTATACTCATTTTATCATTTTTGGTTATTTTTTTCAATAATATTTTTGTTGTAAAATACTGATTTTCTAACGTTTATTTGATATAATAGTAGTAAAAAATAATTTATTTTAACAATTAGAGGAGAATTATGGAAACAGAATACTTAATAAAATTAATTGAGTTTGCTTGTAACCGAATTTTTGAGGATTTGAGAAATGGTAAGTTTAGTGCTTATTATGTAGCTCAATGTATCGGTGTGACAACAAAATCTATCCGCAATTTAACAGAAAACGGTTGGAAACAAGCTAGGTATAATACGATTGAGGGGCTGGTTCAGTTTTACGAAGAACATTATGGAATTATCAGTCTCCCTAAAACTGAGGAAGATTACAAACTATAACAAGGAGTAAGCTATGAGTTCCAAAAGTTCAAAAGAAAAGAAAAAGAAGCTACAGCGATATTTCAAAGACGGAAAGAATGTTTATCCATACGCAGAAACTTCAAAAACGTTGTGGGGCATTGGTTTTGTTTTAGCAATTCTTGTAGGAACACTTATTTCAACCCAACTACTGATATTCTTGATACAAAAAATAGCCCTAAAAATTCAGGATTCAGTTGGAATTGGAAGTAACTTAGGTATGAGGCTACAGAAAATCATACATTTTGAATTGCCTCTAAATGGGTTTATCCTAGCGTCCTGTTTCTTCTTAGCTGTCATTGCAATAGCTTATTCTGTAACGATAGCTTACCGCCATCATGAAGGGGAACTACAGCCTTTCAAAGATGATAGATTTGCAAGAACTATGAGAAGAGACGTTATCAAAAATTTAGAAATAAACGTCCTCGATTATGACGATAAAGGAAAAGTCAAAAACTCCAAACAAGATATAAAAGCCCGTGAGATCCTAAGACGTATGAATATCGAAGTTCATACTCGAAAAGAAGTAAACGGAAGCGACTTTCTTTCCATTGCGACTGTTAGAATTGAACGACCAAAAAACAAGGCTATCCGAAAAGTCCTAGAAGGAACTTACTTCAAAGAATTACCTAGTGAACTGACGTTTGTAACTGGTGAATTTTTTGCCTTTTCTGAACGCCAAACAGAAAAAGAGTTCTACTTTTTTGAAGCAAAAGCAATCGTGACTGAGGAGTACGTTTATAAAATTGAAGAAGCTCAAAAACGATTACAGGAAGCTCTTGGTAAAGGTGAAAATAATAAGGACGGTTCTGAAAAAACGGAGATTAAAGATTCTGGTATTTTCACTAAAGAAAAGGCTTCTTGGGATATTGAAGTTCTCTATAACGAAAATCTACAAAAACAAATTGTGGAACAAACTAAATTGGCGGAAGAAGAGGTCGCAAACCTCTACCTATCACTTGAAACATTTATCAGTTCTAACGAAAAAGTCAATCTGCAATTCGTTAGTATGAGGACAACAAACTCTAATGCTCAATTCACCTACTCTAAACCTAAAGGTGTAAACAATATGAGTACGGAGCAAATGAAAGAGAACTTAGAAAGCGACCTTGGCAAACAGGATATAAATATTACCCTGAGAGCAGGTCAGATTATCATTCAAATTCCTCTTGAAAACAAGATTACCGCAGACGCTTACACAAATTATCTAAAAGCCTTTATGGGCAAAAAGAACTTACCACCTCTTGAAGCCTTGGTAGGGGTTGATACAGAAGGACAACCTCGAACCTATGACCTTGCGACTGCACCTCATATCCTGACCGCAGGAACAACAGGATCAGGTAAATCTGTAGGTATCAATATGATCTACCTGTCTATTATTTGGCACAACAGCCCTGATGTAGTCAAGTTTATCATTATTGACCCTAAAAAGACTGAGTTTACCCCTTATAAGAGAAGTCCTTATCTGTATACAGACGTTATTACCGATATGGACGGTGCTAAAAACGCCTTTAATGCTGTCGTTACAGAAATGGAACGCAGAAATAGCTTGTTTGAAGAGATTGGTGTGCGTAACCTAGCAACCTACAATGAAAAAGTGTCTCCTGATAAGAGAGAGCCATACCTTATTCTTATTGCGGACGAGGTAGCTGACCTTATCATGACAAACGGTGACGAAGTTGAAGATTCAATGCAACGTTTAGGTCAGAAAGCACGTTCCGCAGGTATCTTGATCCATATTGCTACCCAAACACCACGGGCTGATATTATCAAGGGTAAAATCAAAGCCAACTTACCTTCACAGATTGTCTATAAAGTTGCTAACAGTATTGAAAGTGATATTGCTATTGGTGAAACAGGGGCAGAACGTCTATTAGGACGTGGTGACACTTATGTTAAATGGTCTACCAACCCTAGCTTAGTTCGTGTACAAGGGGTATTCCTTACAGACGAAAATATCAATGATATCATTGATTCTACAATTCAAAAATACCCTGATGAACGTTATTACAATCAACGTGTACCTATGGACGCTTTTGAAGAAGGCTATATCAAACCAAAAGAACTTGGCGATATTTCAAAAGGTGCTGTCTACCGCTATGCTGTCCAAAACCAGAACTATCACTCTATGAGTGAAGATTTAGAAAGGCAAGAAGCCCCTGCATTACCAGTTAATAAGCCTAGCAATCCAGTTATCGCAACTCCTCAAACTTATGAAACTAAAAAAGTGGATAAAGATAAGTTTGAAGAATACAGAAAACGCTATGAAGAGAGAATGTCTAATTTAGACGAAGAATTAGGAGACGTGCTAGGCACTCGCTTGAAACGAAGCGAAGCTCTAATTAAAAAATTAACACTAGAACAGGAAGAAAAAAGAAAGCAAGAAGAGCAAGAAAAAAAAGTTGCTGAACTTGAACCAGAAGTTGAAGAAGCTATTGAAAAGTTGCCTTTCAAAAATGAACCTTCCACTCCTGTAAATAAAGAAGCTATTGCGAATGAACTATATCCTGATGAACCTGCTGAAATTGAAGAAGTTGAAGAAGTAAAGAAAGATCAGTCAATTCTTCCAAAACCGCTTCCTGATGATTGGGATTTCAGACAAACAGGAAATAAAGGGAGAATGTAATGTTTCATGTGAAACGTTGAGAAAAGGGAGGAATGTATGAATAAATTAAAATTATTTTGGTTGAAAATTGATCTTTGGTTTAACCCCTACAAATATAACGAAGAGGGTATTAAAGCCTTATACGATCACAACAACCCCAAAGAAAAAGTAAAAGGACTTAGTAAACAACAGATTGTAGATAGTAACATGATAGCTTTAAAAATTGCTACCGTATCTAAACCTATTGATCTTCCTAGTGGAATAGCAATCCTAGAAAATAAGCCTTTTGACAACGGTATCTATTACCATAATGAGCGTTATCACCAATACTTAATCAAGTATGATAAAGGTTCTGGTAAGAGGTATCAGGCACGGAATGGGAATAAACGCAGTCGTTATCGCAAAAAACTAAAGATCTATCCTAAAAACGTAGAAACCTATGACCTTACCCATATCAATTCAATCGGCTTCCACGGTGACGAAACTTTCTGTATTGGTTTTGATAGTCGCCTGAACCGTGAAGATATGAATAGGTTTGAAGAAAAGGTCCGTACAATCAATAACGAACAGCCTATCTATTGGTTTGCTGATATTCAACTACAAGAAGATTATTCGGTGATCTGGGTAGCAACTATCGTTTCTTTAGATGGTGAAATTCTTCTTCAAGAAACCTTCCATGACCGTTCAAACTTCTATTGGGAAATAGAATGGGAGCGTAAAACAGTCTGATGGAAGAAATAGACTACGAAAAAACAAACGTCTTTTGTAAAGTTCTTTTACCAAACGGAAAACGTCTCACTTATCAATTTCCAAATGATCTTAGAGAAGCTATGCTTCAATCTTATGCTGACGGAGAATTGAAAAATCTTTTAAGTGGGGCATTGATAAATGTTCCAACTTCAAAATACACCAAAAAGGGAAAGGTGACTTTGCGTTTAGGGAAGATAGTTCATGTATTCGTTTTAAATCGTAAGTGTAGAAGAAGAACTCGTGGACAGTTTTTGATAAGAGATAATTGGCAAGGAAAACTCAATAAAGCCAACGTTTTGTTCCTGTTACACGATCATTCTTTGGTGAATAAAATCAGGATTCGACTTGATCTGATTATGTGGCGTTTACGTTTTAATTCGAAGTCCTAATAAAACAAAAAACAAAGCGTATTATAATTTATTTAATACGCTTTTTTCTTTTCTAGCCCTTTATATTCTCAATATTTTATGGTATAATATCTTAAAATAATTATGAAAGGAGTAAGCTATGTTAGATTTTGTTTACAACCGTAATAAAGTTGCGGAAGTGATGGCGGAGGACGCTCTAGCAACAATGGAGTTGTTGGAAAAAATCAAAGCAGACACAAAACATCTTGGATCATTCGCAGGTGACGGTTTGCTTGTTCCACCACCTGCAACTAGCTACGTCATTAATAAAGCTCTTGCAGTTTTGAACATGGAATTGAAAGACCTAATCAAAAATGCAGAAGGACTAGATTCAGTTTCTAACTCTGCTAAAGAGGTGAAAGAAAGTATTCGTCTGATTACAACTGATTCCGACGATATCGCTTTGGTTTCAGAAGAAGTGTTTGTAGTTATTTTTGACTATCTAACTGACGCAGTTCAATCATTTGCTGAAAGTCTGGAAGATTTTGGGCAAGACAACAACAAAGAAGAAGAGTAAAAATATACGCTACACGTTTTACTATCATTCACTCTCTTAGTGTATATTCCTACTCAAATTAAAAACAACTATTTCTTTTTAGAGATAGTTGTTTTTTTACACACGTTCTAATTTGCCCCTAAAATCGTTTCTGAGCAATTTTAGATTAAGGGGGTATAATTTATCGACTTTATAATAAAAACCCCACAGCGAGCAACTGAGGGGCGAATAAAACGATCCTAGATGAACATTTTGGTTTTTTATAGAGATTTTTGGTAGGATCGCTTTCTTGTAAAATCTTCTACAGGTATTATTATAACACAAAAACCCTTTTAAATAAAGGGTTTTTGGCATTTTTAGGGTTAATATTTAGAGTTTTTTACCACTCCATGAACCGCTTGTGTCAATTCATGATAGGCTTCTGCACTTTGTTCTTTTGCTACTGATAGTGCGTTCTTAGCTGTATCTATAGCACGACTTAAAAAGATTAGTTGCCCCAATTCATTTAGAATACTGTTATCTCCTTCTTCACGAACCGCTTCTAGTCTATCTTTTTCTTTTTCAACAATTTGTTTATATCTGGTTAAAGCCTCAATACCTTTGGCATAACTGTTAATATTATCAAAACCTCCTCCATTTAGGAGTGACAGATATTCCATAACACCGTATTTACCTACTATCAATTCTCCTCCCCAAAATAAAATTGAAGAGTTCAAAGATGAATTTTGTGCAAAAATACGATCTACCGCTTGAAGTTCTGTATGATGGTTTTCATGAGCTATCCTAAAGTTTTTATCATACCCTTTAGGCAATACATCAAATTCCGTAATATAGTGCAATTCATTTAACGCAATTTGCAGATTCTTTTGAACCACCTCTATTTTTTCAAATGCTTTCTTGATAGGTGAGATATATTCTTCTGGGAATGGAACTTTTTCAAATTCAAAAATATCTTTTCCTTCCAAAATACAGGTTTCCAAACTCAAAACTGGTCTCAAAAGGACTGTTATAAAACAATTTTCCAACATTTTCATTGAAGAAATTGCTTTTTCTAGTTGAAGCACATTTTTATCTCTTAATTCTTTTTTTAAGTTATCTAAGAGACTTGCATTATGATTGATATTTGATTTGTTGCTTGCGACTGCTTTTACTACCTGAGTGTAAAATTCAGAAAAAGCAACGAAGTCTGACTTGCTACTGATAACCTTGCTCTTAGCTAATAAAACGATCATCAAGTCGTTTCCGTCATTTCCCTCGCCAGACAAATCAACTTTGCGCCAATTTTGGTTTAATTCCTGAAATTGAGATTCAGTTAATACGCTTTCTAAACCTTTTTTTGCTACTTCTAATTCTTCAACACTTTCAAAATAAATAGCGGTATCTTGAAAAACGTCAAAAGTCGTTCTATGTAATTTTCCTGTATATTCTAATTGCGTTTCCGTCAACATTTAAAATTCTCCTTGTTTTATTGAATTTTAGCTACTTCTAGCATTTTTTCTTTTAGAGCAGTCAAATACTCTAAATAATACCGAGGACAGATTTCTGCCATTTTTAAGACAGTTTCAAGTTGATAAGCAAGTGCGCTAAGTGTTTCAATCCCAATATCAAACTTACTGTCATTTTTTTCTTCACGTTCGCCTTCCAAACGTTGAAGCTCTTTTTTAGTTGCTTTATGTAGCGGTTCAAGTTCGTTTGCGTGAGTTCGATACGACAACATAACCTTGTCATATTCTGCATTTAAAGTTATTTTTGCAAAGACCAATAAATTATTTTGCCCATTAATCATACGCTCAATTTTATCGCAAATAAGCTGAATATCCCCAATTACAGTTAGAGCTTCCTGATTTACTCTTTGAATAGTGGGGTAGACATTGCTGTAGGCACTTATAAATTCTTTTGAATAGATTTTATCTGAAAGATCATCTTCTGAGGGCATATTCTTTGTAGCTACACAGGCAAGGACCATATCGTTGTATACTCCCCCAATACTCTCAGAAATATCTTCAAACGCAGGAATGTATTTATCAGGAATAGCATATTCAGGGTAATCGAAAAATGGTCGTAGTGCTTCAATATCACTTTCTAGTTCCACCAAAGGCGTAATGATATTACTATTAAGAATACTGAATGCTTCAAATAGTTCTGTTAGTTGTTCTGATAAGCGATTTTTCGTTTCTGCATTTTTAACTATTTCAACGACACTGTTGACTTTCTCAATATTTTCATTGAGATTTTTGCGAGCTTCATAGGCTTTAATCAATACTTCTGAATATGCTAGGCGTAAGTCAGAATACCCCGTTTTGGTTTTTAGAAAGCGAACTTTTCTCCAAAGTGCGCCAATGTAATTATGATCCCTACTGAGATTGTCAGGTGCGATTACAGAATTTTTCCAACTTGTAGATAATTCCTCAAACAACTTATCTTTATTTTCTTCAAACTCCAACGCCCTTCCAAAACAATCTGGGAAGAAAATGAGTTTAAAAAAGTAGTCGTCATTGCTAATGTCTGCAAGTTTTTTAAAAGCACTTTCTAACTCTTTGACTTTTTCTTCTTGTTGTTCATTCAACATACTGATACCTCATTTTTGATATTTACAAACAAACTAGATAATTCCTTGATCTAGCAATTCTTTACTTGCTACGGTCAGGTTACTCTTCAATGCTTCAAGTGCATTGAGATAAGCGTAAGAATTTTTTTCTGCCATCTGAGTGACCGTGTTTAGTTGAGTAACTAGCAAAGTAAGTGTCTCAATCCCAATGTCAACTGTATTGTCATTTTTTTCTTCACGTTCTACTTCCAAACGTTGGAGTTCTTTTTTAGTTGAAGCAATAAGAGGTTCAAGTTCACTTGCTTTATTTTTGAACGAGATCATAAGTTCATCATAACTTGCGTTTAGAAGTGAGCCTGCAAAATCAAACACACTACCTTCACCTTCTACCAAATGATCCAATCTTTCGTTGATAATTGTAATATCTGTACATACAGTTGCGCTTGCCTGCATTGCACCTAGAATGGTATTTCTAGCATTGCTGTAGCTTGCAAAGAACACGTCAGAATAAACCCCTTTTTGCAGATCATCTTCTGAGGGCATATTCTTAGTAGCGTGATAGGCAATAGCCATATCTGCATAAACCCCTGAAAGATTTTCCTTAATTACTTGAATAGCAGGAATGAATTTTTCAGGCAAGTTAGAGCCTGAATAATTAAAAAGTTGTTGACCTTTTGTAATTTCAGTTTCAAGGCGCAAATATGGGTTGATAATACCATTATTCAAAATATCATACAGCCCTTGCAAAGTTTTGAGGCTTTGAGAAATTTTCGCTACAGCGTCCGCTGTATAGACGTGTTTTGAAATTTCATTGACCTTTTCAAGGTTTTCGTTGAAGTTAGAACGAACACTATATAATCTATCAAGCGTTGTTGAATACAACGAACGGAACTCTAAATACTCAATCTCACTATCCAAATAGTTAACTTTATTGATAAGTTCACGAATGTAATCTTCATCACCAGAAATAGGGTAAAGAGAAATAGTTTCCCAACTTTCCTCTAGTTCGTCTGCTAAATCTTCTTTTCCACCATCACGCAAAGCCCAAAGAATTTCATCAGGGAACATACACGTCTCAGAAAGATATTGTTCGTCCACTACGGACTCGATTTTTCCTAAAGCTACGGAAAGATCAATAAGATAGCTGTCTTGTTTTTCATTTAACATATTACACCTCATTTTTGATATTTATAAATAAACTAGATAATTCCTTGTTCTAGCAGTTCTTTACTTACTACGGTCAGATTACTCTTCAATGCTTCAAGTGCATTGAGATAAGCATAAGAATTTTTTTCTGCCATCTGAGTGACCGTGTTTAGTTGAGTAACTAGCAAAGTAAGTGTCTCAATCCCAACGTCAACTGTATTGTCATTTTTTTCTTCACGTTCTACTTCCAAACGTTGAAGTTCTTTTTTAGCAGAATGAAGGAGTGGTTCAAGTTCACTTGCTTTATTTTTGAACGAGATCATAAATTCATCATAGTTTGCGTTCAGAAATGAGCCTGCTAAGTCATAGACCGTACCTTCTCCGTCTAAAAGACGTTTGATACGTTCACAAAGACCTTTAATATCTGAACATACAGTTAAACCAGTTTGTATTACACCTTGGATATTTGAATAAGATTTACTATAACTTAAAAAGAATACGTCAGAATAAACCCCTTTTTGCAGATCATCTTCTTGTGGCATATTTTTTGAAGCAGTAACAGCCAAAACCATATCGTTATAAACTCCACCCAGACACTCAGAAATAGCCTCTACAGCAGTACGGTATTTCTCAGGTAATTTTGAAGGTGCTTGGTTGAAGAAGCTCTCTTGGATTTTAACAATCTCCCCTTCCAATGCAAGCACTGGGGAAATAATACTGTTATTTAGAACGTCATAGATCCCGTGCAAGGTTTGAAGGCTTGCCATAATTCTTGTTCTAGTATCGCTTGTATCGACGTGTTTTAAAACTTCATTGACCTTTTCAATATTTGCAAACAAATTTGTTCGGATTTCGTAAAGTTTATCCGTAGTATCTGAATATTGCAAAAGGAATAAAAGATAGTCTGTTTTGTCACGGATATATTTAACCTTATTGGATAAATCTTGAATTAATTCGTCTCCACTATCCAAGGAAAAATAAAGAGACTCATTTTTCCAACTTTCCTCTAGTCCGTCTGCTAAATCTTCCTTTCCACCGTCACGCAAAGCCCAAAGAATTTCATCAGGAAACATACACGTCTCAGAATGGTATTTGTCATTTACAACAGTTGCAATCTTATGTAAAGCTCCTGCTGTCTCATAAGTAAAGTCACTTTGTTTTTCGTTTAACATATTACTGCACCTCTTAAATTTATTTTATATATCCAGTATAGCCCATGTTTTTATTTTTGTGTTTTCATGCTCATGAGACTGTTCACAAAATTTTTAGAAAGAGGAGTAAAATAAAAATTGTTGAAAAGAGGGGTGTCCTTTTTATTTATTACTCCTCTCTCAATAATATTATATATAGATATATATAGGGGCGGTTTTTGAACCTCGAAAATGCGCGTGGTTGAGCGATTCTATTTTCATTGCACAACCGAAAAGTAGGGTTTGCACAACCGAAAAGTAGGGTTTGCACAACCGAAAAGTAGGGTTTGCACAACCGAAAAGTAGGGTTT